>Ga0224506_10000598_pt1 | contig 29583 bp, 30 predicted proteins | sample SF_Jan12_sed_USG_2_FD_169108 | JGI IMG/M metagenome (GOLD analysis project Ga0224506, IMG submission 169108) | Sediment microbial communities from San Francisco Bay, California, United States - SF_Jan12_sed_USGS_8_1 | ecosystem: Environmental > Aquatic > Marine > Sediment | place: USA... | reverse complement strand
CGTTCAAGTTATGGCATGGCGACTATTAAAGCGCCTTGATTCAGAAGATTGGGCACAAGATCTCCTCGATACGCTATATCTAGAACCAGAAGTCCAGCAATGGGCTCAGGCAACAGAATCTGTAGATAATATCGGCGAACCCTTATCCAAAGATAGTAATGGGGCTTTATTACAAAGCGGTGACAGTGTAACCCTGATTAAAGATCTTGACGTAAAAGGGGCCAACTTCATAGCCAAGCGAGGCACCTTGGTAAAAAACATTTCATTAACGGATAAGCCAGAGTACATTGAAGGCCGAGTCAATGGCACTCGGATCGTGTTATTAACCAGGTTTTTAAAGAAAGCTTAATACTAAACGGCCCCTGATGGAAACAGGGGCCAATGACATTAATATTCTATGTGGCAATCAAAACTAATATAACGAGTGCCCAATTATCTTTAAGAATTAAACTTTAAAATTCTCAACTGAAAGATTCATTTCAACAGCAAGCTGTGACAATTTATCTGCAGCGCAGGATGTTTCTTCTACCGTGCTCACCGCCTCAGCATTGATGTCTCTAATGGTATTAATACTGTTATTGATTTCAGTAGCCATCGTGTTTTGCTCTTTTGTTGCCTCAGCAATACGAACATTCATTGCGGCAATTACACCGACCGTTTCGACGATCTGCTCTAAGGATTCACTAGCACGTGTTGCAGTCTCAACGGTTCTCTCTCCATTCTCCTGTCCATGCTTCATCGTTTCAACGGCATTGCCCGTACCCGTTTGAAGTTTCAGGATAATTTGCTCAATTTCTTGAGTTGCTTCATGTGAACGCTGTGCCAGAGTACGTACTTCATCAGCAACCACGGCAAAACCACGACCATGCTCTCCAGCACGAGCCGCTTCAATGGCCGCATTCAAGGCCAATAAATTAGTTTGTTCCGCAATGCTTCGTATCACGTCCAGTACGGTACCAATTGCATTACTGTCATTTTCTACTTCTTCCATAGTGCCAGCTGACGCTTTTAGTTCATCGGCCAAGGCACGAATAGTATTCATTGATTCAGACATCACTTGACGACTTTCGCCTGCCAAATGATCTGCTGATTTTGTTTGCTCAGATGCCAGCACAGCACTGTCTGCAACCTCCTGTACAGAAGCCACCATTTTATCTATGGATGAAGCTAACTGATCGGCACCATTTTGCTGTGCGTGAACACCGTCCTGATTTTTGTGCGAAACCCCCTGTAATTGGGAAGATGCCTCAGTAATGTTTGCCGCAGATGCGGAGATCTTCATCACCACTTCTCTGAAGCCTTTAACCATTCCGTTCAGTTTCGCAGACAATGCCAGTATTTCATTTTGTGAAACTTCGTCTTGTTTGGATGTGGTTTTAAAGCCTTCAATTTCGATGAGCTGGGTCAGATCACCACTAGCGATAACAGACAGTTTTTTCATGATCGTCTGTAATGGTTTCAACTGGTATTTCAGCACCGACACAATCAAAACTATCAATAACACGCCCGCCAATAGGCTCAGTCCAATCATTTTATTTCGCAATGAAATCGATTCTCGAGTTAATTCTTCAATATTCGCTCCAGCCACTAACACCCAGTTCCAGTCACTATATGTCTTGAATGAAACCAGTTTCTCTTTAACTTCAGAACCCTCTAGCCAGGAGTAACGCGCTGTACCCTGTTGTTGTTCGATTATGTGCTTAAAAATTGGCCTACCATTGGCATCATTGACAGCAACTACTTTTTTTCCTTCATCAGAAGGATGAAGGGCTAGCTCACCTTTTTTCGAGTCAATAACAAATGCGTAGCCAGTCTCACCAAATTGAAGCTTGCTTATAGACTCTTTCAGGGAGGCCATTCCATCTGAAAAATCAAAGCCGACGAACATAATGGCTACCACCTCTCCCTGACTGGACTTCACGGGTATATAAAGTGTCATATAGTCTTTGCCAAACAGATGAGCCTTACCAAAATAGCGTTCACCTTTTAAAAAACCCTGATACCCGGGATGCCCCTTACCTAACAAGGTACCAATTGCCCGTTCACCATTTTGTTTTTTTAACGATGTAGTCACACGCAAGAAGTCACCCTGATATTTCGCAAAGACGGTCGCGACCCCACCGGTCATTGTGGTGAACTTATCAACTGTATCGAAGTTTAAATTGATTGTTTCGCCGAAATGCTGCAGCAATGGGGTCTCATACTGGCCTATAGAAACTGTATTACTAACATCAATAGAAAAATCATGTGGGTAAAGCGAAAAGAAAATATCGCCTAAATTTTGTGTGTTTTGCTTGAGCGTTTGGTCATAAAAACTCAGCATTTCATTTAGAAGGCTAACTTCCTTTGTCAGTGACTCCTCAGCTTTATCAAGCAATGAATTACTTGAACTCCAGGCAATAAAGGCCGTGAAAAAGGCAAATACGATGCCTATACCAAGCAACAACATAATTGAAATTTGGTAAACGATAGATAATTGTCGTAATTTATTTAACATACTTTCCTCAAAATCCATATCCGGTCAGTTTTCGGCATCACAATTATCCTGCATTTTCAACTCGAGATAAAAACTTTGGCCATAGTGCCTTAACTGTTGACTTTGTTTAGCATATATCATGCCAGACTTTTTTGACTGAGGGTTACGGTTGGCATGTCTGGTCTTTATTATTGAGCTTTCTAGCAAGCACCTTATTTTTCCTTGTCACACGTTCAACAGGGCCTTCTGATTGTATTTTCTATTAATAGATATCTCTAGCGGCAATATTTGCCGGATCAATTCTATACCAGACACATGGTGAAGTGATTAACAAAAAACCTATTCTGACTTTAAAACCAGTATTCAACTCCGACTGCATCAACTCAGCCAGCGTCACAAATTCCAGGCGCCCCTCCCAGCATCTACTAGCCCCTTGTAGCAACTTTCGGTTTGCGAGAAACAGGTGTTTTTCCTGCGCGACGCGGTTTGTTTGTGTTCGGTTTTTGTTGTTCGCCACGCCGCTTCTCTGCTGTCCATTTTGGCTTTTTGATCTTTTTTGGATGCTGCTCTTTCAATTGAGTCAGCGGTACAGGCTGGCTCGGAACAAAGCCCGTCTCAACTTCGCGCACCAACGTTTGCCTAATCAAGTTCTCAATATCTGAAAGAAACTTAACCTCGTCCGCACTCACCAGAGAAATCGCTTCACCTTCTGAGCCGGCACGACCAGTACGCCCAATACGGTGGACATAGTCTTCAGGCACATTAGGCAATTCAAAATTAATCACGTGCGGCAACTCACTAATGTCGATGCCTCGTGCAGCAATATCCGTTGCGACTAAAACGCGAATTTTATTGGCCTTAAAATCAGAAAGTGCACGGGTACGCGCACCTTGACTCTTGTTACCGTGGATTGCAGCCGCAGTAATACCAGCCTGCTCCAGTTTTGTTGTCAACCGGTTAGCCCCGTGTTTGGTCCGGGTAAAAACCAACACTTGTTCCCAATTGTTATCCCCCACCAGATGAATAAGCAATTCTGTTTTCTTGCTCTTATCTACCTCATACATCGATTGCTGTATGCTCTGTGCCGTAGTGTTTTCAGGGCTAACCTCTATCTGTACAGGGCTTGATAACAATCCATCTGTAAGCGCACGAATTTCACTGGAAAATGTAGCGGAAAATAATAAATTCTGTCGTGTCTTAGGCAATAAGGCTAGGATCTTGCGAATATCTCGTATAAATCCCATATCAAGCATCCGATCTGCTTCATCCAGCACCAGAATCTCCAATTGAGCAAATTTGACGGCATTCTGGCTATAAAGATCCATCAATCGACCCGGTGTTGCCACCAAAACATCAACGCCACCACGTAATTTCATCATCTGTGGATTAATTTTAACGCCACCAAATACCACGGTCGACTTTAATGACAGATGCTTACCATAAGTCGCTACGCTATCTGACACTTGTGCCGCCAGCTCACGGGTCGGCGTTAACACCAAGGCACGGATATGATTAGGCTTTACCTTTGATCCACCATCAAGGCGTTGTAATAATGGCAAGGTAAACCCTGCTGTTTTGCCTGTACCTGTCTGTGCTGCTGCCATCACATCCTTGCCAGACAGCACCGCGGGTATAGCCTCAACCTGAATCGGTGAAGGTGTGGAGTAACCCTTTTCATTGATAGCACGAAGAAGGGGCTCAGAAAGTCCTAGAGAGGAAAATGACATAGGGTATTAGCTCGATTAGCGGTTAATGATCTCGACCGTAAATTTGATATTACATGTCGTGATTGGAAGGTGGCGAATTATACCATTCAAATCAATGGAACACTGCCCTATGTCAGGAGAACTGTTCTGCACAAACCATATTTCTGCCAGCATCTTTAGCTTGATACATTAAGTCATCCGCTTTTTTTATTAGCTCATCGATGGAGCTATTTTCGTCTTTTTTCCCAGCGACCCCGAGACTTACCGTTATTGAAATAGTCTCTGTTAGGACCTGAACTTTAAGATTGGCAATCTTCTGTCGTAATCGCTCTGCAAGCTGCATTGCTTGTTCGGCATTGGTTTCAGGCAATAACAGCACAAATTCCTCACCCCCCCACCGTGCAGAAATATCGCCCAAACGAATGACTTCCTGAATAGTTTCCGACACTCTTTTGATAACACTGTCTCCAGCATCATGGCCATACCTGTCATTGATCATTTTAAAGTTATCAATATCCAGAATGATGATAGCTAAAGGGTGTTTGTGTCGCTGTGCATTACTTAATAAATGCGCGACAATCTCGTCGAATCCTCGTCTATTTAACAAATTAGTAAGAGGATCGTGCCTCGCCATTTTTTCCGCATAGACTTTCTGATTCTGAACCAACCGAAACTGTTCTGTTAACGCAATAGATAACAATATTGCCTCTATTGCTAAACCAATCTCTGTCGCACGGTATGTCCATTCATAATAGGGGACAAGGCCCCAGACCGTCAGTGCTGTTACCAATGAGCCTGTCAAACCAGCCGTTGCGGCCACGACAAAATACACAGCTTCTTGAATTTGTCTGACACTGTAAACTGCCAGAATTAACACAAATATCGTGAAAAAAATTATAAAGCCAATAGACACTGCAACCGCCAGTGTTTGCATTTCCATCTGAAAAAACAAAATCTCTGAAAAACAAAAGGCGATACACAACCATATTACGTTCTTGAAAACACCTGGGAATAATTGTCGTGTTTTCAAAAAAGAAAATGCAAAAGCAATACCCGCCAAACCAAAAACGCTTATAAAAAAAGGATGCGCCCAATGTTGCCAGTAATTATTTTCGGGCCAGAAAAAAGAATAGCCATGTCCTGTATAGGTCAGATTCGTCATTATGAACGCAGCTAGATAAACCACATAAAACAGGTAGCGCGCAAGTCGAAGCCTTAAATACAGGATAGTGTTGTAAAGCAATAACGCTAGGATAATTCCATATAGAAGGCCATAACTATATCCGTTGAAAACATCGCGATAATCATAATCGTTCTGATAACCAAAAAATATCGGCAGCATCATGGGATCAGGTGTTTCTGATCGAATAAAAACTTGGCTTAGTCCCTTTGCATAATCATGATCAAAAACAAAAAATCGATGGTCTACTGGCCGAGCGTTAAATGGGTAGCTATCCCCCATTTGTTGTTGAGCAACAACTTGGCCTTCATGAATCACATAAACATCGGCCTTATCCAGCCATGAGTTTTCAATGGCAAGTCTACGTGGTGCAGGCCTATCTAAATTATTTTCAACGCCAAAGGTCAGCCAAACGGGACGGCTGCCAATCCCAAAGCTGGCAATAGATTTGTTTAGGGTAGAGAATTTACCTTCAATAAAAGCCATTCTCGCCTGCTCTATTGATAATGGCTGTGCGGCTTCTAGCCGTGTGAAGGTGTATTCACCAATACTGCTATAGCTATTATTAGTTGTCAGAATGTTTGTATCGGCTTTTGCCATGTTTACCAAGGCCAGAGCTGTAAATATCAATGCAAATAGTATTTTTGTTCTTTTTGGCACTCAAAAACCTTTAATAAATTTCGCCTAACTGAGCTTTACGATGAATTAAACGAAATTAGGAAAACTGGAGCAATGTACCGTTTTTATCGAAAGCCAGATACTTTGATAAATCTCCACCATTTTGTACGGCTTGGACCATTTTCATAAGTGGCTGTTCTGCTTCATCTGAACTTGGAAAATTTCCATTTGCGCCTGAAAGGCAGCCTATTAATACTATTTGCCAGTCCTGCTCCATATTCTGAGCTTCGGCCACCAAAGCAGAAAAAGCACTTAGCTCATCCAGTCTCTTATCTACACACATAACGGGGTGTAATTCTCCGCCTTGCCCAGCTTGAAACAGTTTAGCCTGTTCCTCTTTACTGCTTTCTGACAGGGATGACTGTAAAAATACAAACAAAACTCGTTGTGGCTCTATTTGTTGCTCGGCAACCTTTAAGAAGGTTTCGAAATTAGTAATGTCGATGTTAATGCTAATCTTCCTTTTATTTTTTCCGTGGCCTATCGGAAAGCCAAAAATTTTCAGTTAGTTTCATGGTATGAAACCACTCGCGCAACTTCATTTTTTGAACCCAGAATAACCGGCACACGCTGATGTACATTTTCTGGTTGAATATCCATTATGCGTTGCCGACCGGTTGAGCTAACACCGCCTGCCTGCTCAACAATAAAACTCATCGGATTCGCTTCATACATCAGGCGTAATTTTCCACCTTCCGTGGTGGATTTGATATCCAATGGATACATAAAAATTCCGCCTCGGGTAAGTACTCGATACACCTCGGCAACCATCGATGCCACCCAACGCATATTAAAGTTTTTTTCACGGCTACCATCCACGCCTTTAATGCATTCGCTAATATAACGCTGTACCGGTGGCTCCCAAAAGCGCTGGTTCGACATATTAATGGCAAATTCTGCAGTATCTTCAGGTATGGTCATACGGGGATGTGTGAGAATAAATTCACCGACATCACGATCAAGACTAAAACCGTATACGCCATTACCCATAGTTAAAACCAGCATTGTCGATGGACCATAAACACAGAAGCCTGCGCACACCTGCTCTGTGCCTTTTTGCATAAAATCATCAATGGTGGGTTCCGTTACACCATCAACTTCAGTTTCAGGACAACGTAAAATGGAAAAAATAGTGCCCACTGACAAATTGACATCAATATTGGATGATCCATCTAATGGATCAAAAGCAATTAAATATTTACCTTTAGGAAACTGATCTGGGATCTGGATAATTTCTTCAATTTCCTCTGAGGCCATAGCAGCCAGATGGCCTGTCCAGTTCAGATGTTCAACCATCACATCATTGGTGATGATATCTAGTTTTTTTTGGACCTCGCCTTGCACATTTTCTGAATCAGAGGCGCCGCCCAAGCCAATGATGCCACTGCGATTCACCAAGTGGGAGATCTTTTTACAGGCACTGACGATGTCATTAAGTAAGCCCGATAAATCGCCCGTTGAATCGGGATGAATACGCTGTTGCTCGATTATAAATTGGGTAATCGATTTGCCAATATCTGACATGGTGCTACTCTCCTTATATTATTCAGGGTTCCAGTTATTTGGTTCTACCCAGAATAAATGCTGGCCGGTTTTTATTAAAGTTTAACCAGTATTTCTCCCATACCAATGCCGCCTATATCGCCCGCATAACGTTGTACACGAGAGAACGATTCCACACTGGCAAATTTACTGTCCAATTTAGAAAAAGAAGCAAATAACAATGGCAAGAATGCCAGTGTATGTGAACCACAGTCATTAAAATTAGCAGAGATGCCCTGGGCTGGCGCCTGTGTCAGCAATAAGGTTCCTCGCTTCATACCATAGCCCAGATGTGCACCCACCTGACCCAACACAGCAACAGTACCAGAGACCATACGGGCACCACAATAATCACCAGCATCTCCTTCAATCAAGATCATGCCTCGTCGCATATGATCCCCAGTTCTTGCTCCCGTATTACCGGTCACAATAACTGTGCCACCCGTCATGCCATTTTTATAGCCAGGACGGGCACCACCCACAAAATCACCGGCATTTCCATTAATCTTTATTTGGCCCGCTTTCATTTCACAGGCAGTATAAATATCGCTATTGCCGTTCACCTCAATCTGGCCACCTTCCATGAACTGGCCCAAATACGCACCGACATTGCCTGTCACCGAAATTCGCCCAGTGGTCATGTTATGGCCAATAAAATCCAGCTTGTCACAACTGTTAACAATTGCAATATCTGAACTATTGTCACCGCTGATATCAAACAGACTGTCCACTCGTTCAGTATGATTACCTGTCACCAACGCTACTGCAGCAATATCAGCCAATGACATATTAGTTAACCTATCAGGGGTTAACGGCGAACAATCTATACGTTGTGCAGGTGTGGTTTTGAGGGTAAACGTTAATGCGCTCATGCCATGATCTCCTGCAAATGAAAGTGGAATGGCCCTAATTTACCGCCATAATTACCGGCGCTAATTCGGCGAATACCATTTTCAGCGCCCAAATCACAGACCGCCTGAATGCCTACCCTCATGGCTTTATCAATATCTTCTTTAGTCAGGCCATCAATAACAATCTCCATGACTGATTCTACTTCTGGTGACAAATCACTCTTTGTCTGACCTTTTAGGGTTGGGCAAAACGCATCGTTAGTCGATGCATTCAAGGCTTTGAATTTTGATCCCACTTTTGAACCACTTCGAACAACACCGCCCGGAAAAGGCATGATGACATTCGGTATTTTCTTCATTTCTTCAATCGCGGCTTCACAGGCGGCTAACGCTTGAGGTTGAGATTCTGCTAACACCAGAAAGTTACCACCACCAACAGCAGCAGCCACCCCTGTTTTTTCTTGTGTCAAAAACTCCCCATCCATCACCGGAATACGCCAGTAGCGTTTACCGTCGATCATTTTGGAAATCTGGAACCCGTCACCGAAATAACGTAAGTTTTGACCCAAGGCCATTTCAGTCTCGCTTTCCAGCCCTGAAAATAATGCGGATGTTGGTGAAGTAAGTACACACTGACCCGATCTGGTTTCTACTTGTTTAGCCAGGCCTTTCCCACCCATAGCAAAAATTAAGACGGCAACACCTGGTCGACCATCGGGCGTTTCGCTTGAATCTAATTCTCTTTCAATGCCAGCCTCACAACCACATGCAATTACTGATGTTGCAAAACCGGTAAAGGCTTGCGCTGAAATCATGGCCCACTTGGCATTGTGTGCAGTGATGATCAGTCGTGTACCTTTCATTGGGAATGCCTCGGCAAAGGTTTCATCAATCGTGACGCCGTTGATAATCATAATGCACCTCCTTTATGCAACGGCTGTACGGTCAAGCTTCCTCGGCCGTCATCCACAATTTCGTCATCGCTTATTTTGAAATTACCCATCTTTTGGGTGTGGTAACGATCAAAATAAGGTTTTAATGAATCCTCAATACTGTTGTCATACTCTGGCTTCACCACATGTGTTGTTCCCCACGTGACATCAATAAGATCACCATGTTTAACAACCATGTTGCCGTCTTTAAATACATAATCCGGTTTACTGAACATTTTCTCGCGATCAACGTCATCAGTATAAACGGTAATATCGGCAGCGGCACCAACACCTAAATGTCCGCGATCGGCCAGACCGACCAACTTAGCCGCACCAGCACGAGTCATGATCGCCATTTCATACAAAGAATATTCACGATCCAGAGAGGCCAGATGACTGGCTTTTTGTGCTTCTGGATGCAAGGTTGATAACACGTCATTACGGAACGTTTTATCCATCAACAAGCGGATCAGATGTGGGTAACTGGTAAATGGCGCACCATTCGGATGATCGGTCGTTAAGAATATCCGCCACGGATCATCAACCATCAGGAAGGTTTCCAGACCAATCATCCATTGCAGGGCATTCACATAGCTCTGATCTTTATATTTGAATGGCACCACACCACAACCTGCATCACATTCAATATCCATGCACACCCATTTGTTCGGATGGGAGTGAGGGCTACCTGCAAACTGGCGCATATTATCGCCGGAGGCCGTCACTGTTTGACCAAACAGGATCTGACCAACATCAACGGTGATATTTTTGTGTTTATTGATCGCTTCAGCAATTTCAGCTGCGCCGGAAGAGAACTTGAAATCCCCTTCTGTACCATAGCTATGGAATTGAATATGGGTCATATGCATCGGCAGACCATCAATACCCTGAATAGTGTCGAGGGTGGTGTTCATATTGCCTGGCACACCAAGATTACAGCCATGAACATGTAAGGGATGCGGTACTCCCAGTTCATTAACGGCTCTAGCGAGCCGCAACAAAATCTCTCGTGGTGTCACTCCGTAATATTGGTTTTTTTCGTCCAAATCAAGTTTGCGTTGGTTAAATTTAAACGCATTGATTCCACCGGGGTTCACCACTTTCAGACCTATAGCCTGGGAATGTGTTATGGTCCAGGCCACGTAGTTGTTAATGGCTTCCTGATCCTCATTAGCCGCCATCATGCGCAGTAAGAAATCATCACTGCCCAACATCGCATAACCACCTTTATCGATGATTGGTGTGTCATGCATTTCCATGTGTGCCTGACGAGCATTAGCCGGCAAAATAGCCGGTTCAAAACCAGCGGTGTAGCCCATTTCAGCATAGCGATAACCGGCGGTTAATGTACTCGGTGCCGCATGGCCGCAGCCGGAACGCATTAATTCTGTACGAGCCACCACATCAGCAGCATGATCTTCAGGCAACATGGTACGGGCAATATTGATCTTACCTCCACCAATATGGGTATGCATATCAATCGCGCCCGCCATCACGACCTTGCCGCGAATATCAATCTCTTTACCAATTTTACCATCTGCCGGGTGCTCTACAATACGACCATCGCGGATATAAATATCACGAACTTCGCCATCCACCCCATGCGTCGGATCGTAAACTCTACCGCCTGTTAGTTTCGTTAACATAATTCTGTCTGCCCCTTATAACGCTTGTTCGACGGCTGTTAATACCTCAAAGGTACTAGGCAAACCACTGTTACGTAATTTTCTCAATGGAACCGCGACAGAGCTATCACATCTAAATGTCCGCCCTTCGTGATCTATCCCGGGAGTACCGACAGGAATAAAAACTTCCGGTTCCTGCTCAAAAGTCATGCCTGAACGGCCAAGTACCACTGTTGTCGCAGCAGATTTTGGGGGTGTTTTATCGACATCGAAGCTGGAAACCCACAAAAGGGTGTCGACTTCATCTTTAGCCAGCATCTGCTCGACATTATTAAGATAAGGATCATAGTTCGGATATCCACGATTAAAATCAGTACGCATGGGATAACCGCTCTGCCAGGAAGACACTGCATTGACTGTTGTGTCGCCATCTTTGCCTCCAAGATACAATCCACTGCTTCTCGTGTTGGCATTCAGCTCCTTCACCATTTCACAGACATTTTGAATAACCACTTCAGCGTGGTCAAAATCAAGCTGAGATCCTGACCAGCACACCACTGAGTATTTAGCCTGCTTTAACTGTTCGGCCAATTCACTCAAGTCAGTAACGGAAATACCGCCCACCTGCTCTGCCTGTATACTCCGGCCCTTAACTAATGCCCGCAGTACCGATACTACTTCCGGAAGATTAGTATCATCACAAGCTATAAGGCGTGCTTTTTTACCTTTTGGTGATGTTGATGCATCACCAGACGGCGACTTACCAAGATAAATGACCTCTCGCGATTCAATATCCTGGCCAAACATACTTTCCTTATTCCAGACCATACGTTCATAAAAACGTGGAAATGCAGATTCAATATCACTACCAACCACCAATAACAGATCAACCCGGTTACGAACTTCGGTCAGTGTTGTTGTCATCCAACCTGTATCCTGCAATACCAAGGTGTTTCTGAAAGTAGCTTTAGAAAACATGCTATCAACCGTTGCTCGGCTTTTATCGGCAAGCGCCATAGCGGCACGCGCACCGTTCAGATCCGTTGCCATACCGGCAATAACAGGTTGTTTACTACTACGTAACAACTCTGCTACATGAGACACAGCCTGTTGCAAGGAGACTTCTTCACCCTGTATTCGTGGTGAAGTATCAGTGATTGGGGTTTCAAACCCCTTTTTAGTGATGGCATCACCGTTTTCCAATACTGACACGGAATTCCCTTCGACTTTGATCATTAGGTCATCTGATGCAATTCCACAAAACGGGCTGGAAACTTCTTGCCAAATTCCTGATTCTGTCATTTCGGTCATCGCGAGGCCTCAATCGTACTTAATGTATTTAAATCTGGGATCCGAAGGTGTTCCCTCAAAAGAACTACCATCCTGGTCTGCCGGCTGCCATTGAACAATTTGTTCTATTTTTTTCGCTAATTCAAAATCTTTATCCGTAACGCCTTTGGCGCTATGTGTGGTGAGTTTTACAACCACAAATGCGTATGATGCGGAGATATCAGGATGGTGCCATGCCGCTTCAGCTAAATGACCAACTGTATTAATCACCATTAATGTGCTTTTCCAGCCACTGGTTTTATATTTACGCCTTATCCAGCCATTTTCAAAATACCAATGTGGCAGCTCTGCCTTTAATTTATCAGCAATTTCTGTTTCAGAATATGTTTTTTCATTGGTATCAGTCATGACAACTACTTTAGATATCTGGATTGTTTAGTTTAACTCACTAACCATACTTAGCACGCATCAATAAAGAATCAATATCATTTTGTTTTAACTGTTTTTGTAATGCATCCACTTTATCGCGACCAATAATAGGTCCCACCTGCACCCGATGCCAAGTGTCTTTATTGTCTATCGTTACCTTCTGGACTTTTGACTCTACACCTAAAAAGGCCAGCCGTGCCTTCAATGCATCAGCATCTGATGATTTTCTAAATGAACCAACCTGTAACATATAACTGACTTGTTCAGGTTTTTTTCTGGCCTGTTCTTGCTGCTGTGTTGGCGCTGTTACGATATTCTTTTTTGTTTGCTCCGGCGTATTTACCACCACTTCCATTTCCGGTAACAAGGTATAAAAATCAAATGTAGGCTCAATGGCTGCCGATTTTTTTTCGATTTTTTTTTCCTGTCCGGACTTGCTTTGATGATCGGCAGGTACATTGTCTTTTAGATGTAACAAAAACATAATAAATGCGCCCACAGCAAAACTGATCAACATCGGTCCCCACGGAAGCGATGACTTTTTTTGTGAGTTATGCGAATTTTTTTTAGCTGCCACTTACATTGTCTCCGGTGCTGACACGCCCATAACTGTCAAACCATTAGTAATCACTTGTTTTACTGCTGAAATCAGTGTCAGCCGTGCTTGACTCAACTCAACATCTTCAATAATAAAGTGATGGGCATTGTAATAAGTATGGAAGTCACGCGCTAAATCCATTAAATAGTGAGCCAATATATGGGGGGTGTGATTGATGGCTGCTGATTCCAATACTTCTGGATAACGTGCCAACATCGATAACAATTCCTGTTCATGGCTTTCTGTTAACCGGATCAGATTTTTTTCACCCAGATCTCTATCCCAAACCAAGCCTCGCTCAGTCAGTTGTCTGAATACACTACTTACCCGTGCATGAGCATACTGCACATAGTAAACCGGATTATCATTGCTTTCAGATTTAGCCAGTTCCAGGTCAAAATCCATGTGCTGATCAGCACCACGCAACACATAAAAGAATCGCGCTGCATCTTTCCCCACTTCATCACGCAATTCACGCAAGGTCACAAACTCACCACTTCGGGTCGACATTGCTACTTTTTCAGTACCACGGTACAACACAGCAAACTGTACCAACAGTACTTTTAACTTAGTCACATCCTGATTCATCGCCACTAAGGATGCCTTAACTCGAGGAATATAGCCGTGATGATCGGCACCCCAGATATCAATTACTTCATCAAATCCACGCTGATATTTATTTAAGTGATAAGCAATATCAGAAGCAAAATAGGTGGTTTGTCCATTATCACGCACCACTACCCGATCTTTTTCATCACCAAAGTCTGTCGATTTAAACCACCATGCACCATCCTTCTGGTACAGCACATCTGCTGCTTTGAGTTGTTCTATCGCTTTATCAACAACACCGGTTTCCATTAAAGAACGCTCGGAGAACCATTCGTCATATTCAGTACCAAAAGCCGCCAAATCTTCACGGATATCAGCCAAAATAGCATCAAGACCAACTTTAAAGACTTGTTGATATCCAGTCTCGCCTAGTAATTGTTTAGCGCGTTCTGTTAAGGCATCAATATGCTCTTCCTTATCGCCAGCCTGTGGTTCATCAGCAGCAATATCAGCAAAGACTTCAGCTGCTGAATGATGGAACTCATCACCATAACTGACATGTAAAACAGCGGCTATTTCCAGGACATACACACCACGATAACCATTACTTGGGAAAGCAAACTTTTCGCCACACGCTTCTAGGTAACGTAACCAGACACTGGTGGCCAGAATATCCATTTGACGACCCGCATCATTGACATAATATTCGCGGTGAACGTTAAAACCAGTGGCCTTCAATAAACTACTGACGACGGAACCATACGCTGCTCCACGTCCATGTCCAACATGTAAAGGTCCAGTTGGATTGGCAGAAACAAATTCCACCTGCACTGACTTACCTGCCCCAATTTGACTACGACCAAATTGATTACCTGCAGCCAAAATATCCTTGATGATTTTTTGCGTTGAATCTGCTGATAAAGTGAAATTAATAAAGCCGGGACCAGCAATATCTATTTGAGTAATAAAATCTGTTTTTTTAATAGCATCAACGATCAGTGTCGCAATCTGACGCGGATTCATTTTAGCTGGTTTAGCCAGCATCATGGCAATATTGCAGGCAAAATCACCATGCGATTTATCTTTTGTTCGTTCGATTTGCACATCAGGCACATCCATTTCTGGTAATGAACCCTGGTTAATTAAGTCTGATAGCGCGTTTTTAATCAGTGTTATGAGCTGTGCTTTCAATGTGGTAAAACCTGAATAGGGAGAAATCAGAGCATTTTAACCGATCATAGTCTGATGATCACATTTAGAAATGTGTGTGATGACTTCCAACAAGTTTTATTACAACAAATCGAGTGGGTCAATATCAATCGACCAACGTACTTTTCTAGCTAATTTTAACGTTGAAATCGCATCAATAGCATGGTCAAGTAACTGATGTATTGGTTTACGCTGTTGTGATAACAATAGCAACTGTGCCCGATATCGACCTGCTTTTTTTTCCATAATGGCAGGAACAGGGCCCATCACCATCACTTGCTGCTGCGAGTATTGATTTAAGATTGCCGATACTTCTGATAATAACTGCATCGCCAATGATTCTTGTTTATCCTCTGCTCTGATTACACATAAAGATCCTGAGGGAGGCAATCCCATTTCACTTCTTTGTTGTAATAACTGTTGTGCGGTGTACTGATATCCCTTTTTAATCAACCCCTGCCAAAATGCGTGTTGAGGCTGACTGGTCTGGATAAACACTTCACCTGGCTTATCTCCTCGCCCTGCTCGTCCTGTTACCTGAACAATAAGTTGAGCCAGTGCTTCCGTTGCGCGATAGTCCGCACTAAATAACCCCTGATCCGCATCCAGCACACCAACTAAAGTCACATCATGAAAATCATGGCCTTTTGCTAACATCTGAGTCCCAACTAAAATTTTGGCACCTCCTTGTTGAATCTCCTTCACTATTTCAGAAAAAGCATTCATTCGCTGAGTGGAATCACGATCAATTCTTAAAACAGGCGTATCTGGAAAATAGCGCGTTAACGTTTGTTCTATTTGTTCGGTACCAGCACCGTAGGTATTAAGATCGTTTGCCCGACATTTTGGACATTGTTGAGGGAGACGCTGAATGTAACCACAGTGATGGCAACACAAAACATTACGTCGCTGATGAACAATCATTCGTGCATCACAATGTGAACATGTGGCTTGCCAACCACAATCATGGCACATCAATACCGGTGCAAATCCACGTCGATTTATGAACAGCAGTACCTGATTGCCTGCAGTTAATTGAGCATGAATTGCGTGATATAACTCACTACTAATACCACTGTCTACTTGAGGACCAGCACTGTCAATCACCTTCACTTTTGGTAATGTTGCACCGGTTGCTCTCTGATTCAGTTCCAGTAACTGGTAACGTTGTTGTTGAACATGATGTAAACTTTCCAATGAAGGTGTTGCACTGCCTAGTATGATTGGAATACCGGCATTTTTTGCCCTAATCAGAGCAACATTTCTAGCATGATATCGAAGCCCATCTTGTTGTTTATAAGAACTGTCATGTTCTTCATCAATAATGACTAATCCTAATTTATTAAGTGGGCTAAAAACGGCTGAGCGAGTACCAATAACGACATCTGCGACCCCTTCTTTTGCCAGTAACCAGGATTGTTTACGTTCACCATCTGATATTGATGAATTGAGTACCACAATGCACTCTGGTAACCGTTGTCTGAAACGCTCAACAAATTGGCCTGTCAAACCTATTTCTGGAATAAGTATCAACACCTGTTTACCTTCAGCGACTATTTTTTCTGTCAGCTGTATATAAACTTCAGTTTTGCCACTCCCTGTAATTCCCTGTAATAAAAAAGATGAAAATGTGGACTTTTTTTCCAATACTGCTGAAACCACTTTTTGTTGCTCTGCATTGAGTTGTAACGGTTTCGATAAAGTAGGATATATCTTTGGTTTTTTGGGTCGTTGTTGCTGTAGTAAATAGCCTTTTTGTTCCAGACCAAGCAAAGAAGAACGGCATTGTCCAAATTGTTGGGTAATTTCGCTTTGACTTAATCCAGCTGGAGTTTGTTTAAGGGTATCAAAAATCTGTTGTTGTTTTTTTCCTAAATGATCTAAGTCAGTTATCTGTGTAACCTGCCAGACACTTTCTAAAGCGAGATCTGCTGTTTCTCCTTTACGTATTTTTTTAGGCAATACGGCCTGAAAACAATCACCGATCGGATGGTGGTAATAATGACTCACCCATAAAGTGAGTGAAAACAATTCATCTGTAATGACTGGATGCGTATCCAATGGTTTTATAATGGATTTTAAATGTGAGAGGTCCTGGTCCAGGGCGGGGGTTATTACATCCAAAATAATCCCTACTACTTGGCGTGTTCCAAATGGAACAAGAACACGTAGTCCTGTTTGCCAATGTGTTTCAGAATTATCCGTTAGATAATCAAAACATTGTCTAAGAGGACAAGGAATAGTAATCTGTAAAATGATAGACATTAATAATAATATATAAAGTATTTAAAAGATTATGATGTTGATGATTATTGTCTGTAGATAAGTATGTTGTTTGTATTTTTTATTAATTATCAATCTATTATCTTTATTTTTTCTGTTAATAACTCTTATTGGAAAAGTTAAATTACCTGTGGATAACATTATGACTTATCCACAGGTAAAGTTATCCACAACTTATGATCAATCTTATCAGGTCTGTTATACAGATGTTATTCCTTCATTGTTTTCATTGTTAAAATTAAGATTTAAAGATGAAAAATGCATAGATGCTTTAACTGCTTGCTGATTTATGCGTCTTATGTGACTGATTGAAGCCATTGTTTTATCCATTTTTGCTATTGAAAGTGTACCTTCAGCTCCTCTTCGTAGTAACAGTGATTTTAAAGACTGGTATTCAGATTCAAGTTCAGATAGTTCTTTGGTTAGATTCTCTCCATTGTTCATATCATGACCTATTTGGGTATGATCAAGTAGATGTATGCTGTGTTTATAAAATTCATTCAGTTGGCTTTGTATAGCAGGATTAAGTTCGGTAGATATTTGTTTTTTTGATACATTCAGCATGACAGCTAATTCAGATATATCATCGTAATACTGTGAAATACGAAGAATAATAGGAAGTTTTTCAGAAATTTCTTCGGTCAGGATTTGTCGATACAGTTCAGATGTGTAATCTCCGATAGCAAGAGTCAAATTTTTAACGACAGATTCTTTATTTGTCAGTTTATTATTTATGCTTTCGTAGTTAATACTATCCTTTGCGATGGCTAGAGTATATTGACCAACTCGTTGTATTTCATGGCTCAGTGCATGTAAGGCAAGTGAAGGCAGGCTTAGTGATTGTTTATTAAGGTATTTTAGTTTGCTTTCATTCTCTTCTTCGGTTTTAAATCTGTTTGATAACCAATTGATTAGTTGATTGGTAATTGGCCACATTAAAAGCACCCCAAGTAGATTAAATAAGGTATGGAAGAGTGCAAGGGAGATAGTATGTTCTCCGTTCATGGAGAGTAAATCTTGACTAAATAAAATTAACGACAGTAATGGGGATAATAAAATAAGAGAAATAACAGCCGTTATCAGGTTGAAAATAACGTGGCTAGCAACCACACGTTTCGCTATCGAATTAGTACCTATAGATGAAAGAACAGCTGTTGTGGTTGTGCCCAGATTACCACCAATCACAATAGCAGCGGCAGGCAATAAAGTAATAACTCCCCCACTGAGTGCAGTCAAAGTGATCGCCAATGTGACACTGGAGGACTGCATCAATACCGTCAATAAAAACCCAATTCCTGTATACAGTAATAGTTGGTTAATATTTGTTTCACCACTACCAGTTAATGAAACATCTGTACCCATAAGAACGAAGGCGTCTTTTAAAGTAGTAATACCTAAAAATAAAATTCCAAAGCCAACAAAAGCCTGGCCAATACCATCAAATTTGGTATCTGGCTTCAATAATTTTAGGAACATTCCCACAGTAATCATCGGTAAAGCGATGGTGCTTATTTTTAAGTTAAAACCGATTAATATGACTATCCATGCCGTTGTTGTAGTACCAAGATTACTTCCAAAAACAATCCATATGGCACGTTTTAAACTTAATAAGCCAGCATTAGCAAAACCAATAGTAGTAATCGTTATTGCACTGGAAGACTGGATTAGAGCAGTTAATATTAAGCCTGTAGTTAGCCCACGCAATCTGGTTTTTGTCCAGCGGTGTAGAAAGTGATGGAGTTCACTACCAGCAGTCATTTTTATCCCATCGGACATTAACCACATACCAAGTAGAAAAAGTCCTAAACCACCTATTACAGCACTGATTGTTGAGAAAAAAGCCATTTATCCAGTCTCGTGCTTTACTTATCTATTTACGTTGATAATACCTGATATTAAGGGGATAAGTGTTATGATATACACCAGATAATTTTGGATCTTCAAGTAATGAAATTGGCAATTATTGTTGCAACAGATGAACAGGGTTTAATTGGAAAAAATAATGACTTACCTTGGAAGCTCTCTGCGGATTTACAATACTTTCGACGCGTTACAATGGGTAAACCTTTGATTATGGGGCGTAGTACCTATGAGTCTATTGGTCGTCCTTTGCCAGGAAGAAAAAATATTGTTGTAACAAAAAAACAAAATTATCAGCTGGAAGGTTGCACAGTGGTTCATTCAATAGAAGATGCGATCCAATCTTGTGATAATGCAGAAGAGGTTATGGTAATGGGGGGTGCTTCTTTGTATGAACAATTTTTACCACGGGCAAATAAACTGTATTTAACGTTGATTCATGCCTGTCTAGAAGGTGATACTTGGTTTCCAGAGTGGAATCTTGAAGACTGGTACGAAATTGACAGGGAAGATTATCTATCTGATGATAAAAATGATTACCCTTATAGTTTCATCGTTTATGAGCGAAAAAATAATCTGATTAAGTAAAACGCTCTCTAATATATAACGATTAGAGTTAATTCTGAGACGTTAAGATACGTAATGCAGCTTGAGTATGTTCAGCTGCTTCATGGCCCAAATCAGTTAAGTAGCCCCCGTCTTCTTGAGAAACAAGCCCTTTTTTGAATAATCGATGAGTAGCATCAATAAGTCCTTGTCGTGCAGAGTGATGGACTTTTATACCCTCTTGAGTAGTGTCGAGGTTATAGCGTAGTAATAATTCAATTTCATCAACAAGCTCTTGTTTGATAGTCATCTTGTCTGCCTTTACTTAAGGTTAATTAAGGGTTAATCGTACACCCATTAATTATATTTATCATCGCTAAATTTTATGATTATTTTGAAGCTAGCCTTTGCTGATTATAGCGAAAATAAAGTTCACCTTGATTTTCAATAAATTGCGACTAAATCCTTATTTTCACTTTAAAAAAGGGATATTATTTAGTAATTATATGAATTGCATCACAAAAAATACAGCTGTTCAGGGTGATAATTTTACTTATTCGTCTACTTGTTGTAGGCTAAGTGTCTGAATTCCTTAAAAGGAGAGTGTTATGGATATCCCAGGTATTGCATCATTTCGGGGGCAACCCACACTGACTAATCCGGTTAATCAGGAAAAGTTAATAGAAGGACGGGTAACACAAGCACAAAGTATAGGTGAAACCCGCAATACAGTGACAGTAAGCGAACAGGAGCCGACAAGTATTCGCAGTACTGGCGTAGTTGAGCAGCCTAACGAATCACAAGAAACCGGTTTTGATCAAAATAATCCGGGTGGCAGTATAGATATCACTGCATAAGGAGACCGTTAAATGGTAGCCCCAATTATTTCAGATAATCCACTTTACAGGCTTTTAAGAGAGGGGAAAGTGGCAGAATTTAACCAGCGTATTGCTGCTGGTGAGAAGGCTGAAATGTCAGGCTATGATTTTAGAAATCTTGATCTGCAGGGACTCATCGCTGATGGGTTAGATTTCTCGAACTGTTATTTTCGTCAGGCAGACTTACGTGGTATAGACTTTTCTAACTGTGCCAACCTTGAAGGTGCCAGCATTAATGCAGCTAAAATATCAGGGGTTTATTTTCCAAAAGAAATTCGTACAGAAGAGATCTTGTTGTCATTAGAGCATGGGACTCGGATGCGTTACGACAAGTAAGCTTAGCTGTCGGTCTTTTTCGGCAGCCAGCGAGCACAGAGTAAACCCAGTTCAAATAATAGCCAAACAGGTAATGCTAATAAGGTTTGTGAGATAACATCGGGTGGAGTGAGAAGCATCCCAATCACAAAGGCACCAACAATAATATATGGACGTTTTTCAGCCAGACTTTCTATAGTCGAAACTCCCGTCCAAACCAATAATATGGTGGCAATCGGCACTTCAAATGCCAGACCAAAAGCAAAAAATAATTTCAGTACAAAGTCTAAATAACTACTGATATCGGTCATTACTGCCACGCCTTCAGGTGCTGCCTGAGTTAGAAAGCCAAATATCAGTGGAAAAACCACAAAATAAGCAAAAATAATCCCCAGGAAAAAAAGTGCTGTACTGGCGAATAATAAAGGAAAGACGAATTTACGTTCGCTGGCATACAAGCCAGGCGCTATAAATGCCCACAGTTGGTAAAGTAATACAGGTATAGACAGTAAAATAGCGGTGCTGAGAGTGAGTTTAAATGGAGTTAAAAAAGGTGATGCCACTTCCGTAGCAATCATGGTGCTGGTCTCAGGAAGGTGGCGCAATAATGGTTCTGATAAAAAGTGATATAAATCATTAGAAAAAGGCATTAGGCAGACTGCAACTAATAAAATAGCTAGCACACCACGTAACAAACGATCACGCAACTCTAGCAAATGGGACATCAATGGCAATTGCTCACTGGTTTCCATTGCTGTCCTTTATGGTTGTTTTTACCGAGTCCAGCGGAATCACCTCTTTTAAATCTGGCATGTCATCGATGGGCTTTTTTAATGCCTGTTTGAGCTCTTCTGCTCGAAGTTCTTGGGATATTTCGCTGCGAATAGTCCGTATGGAAGCGTTAGCGCGACCAATCCATAGGCCGGTGACACGAATGAGCTTGGGTAATCGCTCTGGCCCAACCACAACAAGGGCGACGACAGCTATTAGTAATAACTCCCAAAAACCAATATCAAACACGGTGATTAACTCGACGTTTTGTCTTTTTCTGTGGTTTGAGTGCTATTGTCATTGTTATGATTAATTGAAACGTCGTCGTTGTCGGTATTTTCACCTTCACGTACCGAGGTTTTGAAGTTTTTGATTGCACTGCCTAAATCACCACCTAGTGATCGTAGTTTTTTAGTGCCAAACAATAAAATCACAATTACCAATACAATCAGCAATTGCCAAACACTAATTCCACCTAAACCCATGATGATCTCCTAATTAAAACCGGGTAAGCCTTTGCCACCCAATATATGTATGTGTAAATGGCCAACTTCCTGGCCACCGCCAGGCCCTGTGTTGATAATTGTACGGAATCCGTTTTCTAAGCCTTGTGAACGAGCCAATTCAGGTAGCTTCAACATCATATGAGAGATCAATGTTTGATGTTGCTCATTGAGGTCGTCCATGCTCTCGATATGGCTTTTCGGAATCACTAATAGATGGACGCTAGCTTTGGGATTAATGTCTTTGAATACAAATAGCCGTTCATCTTCATAGACTTTTGAAGAAGGAATGTCACCAGCAATAATTTTGCAGAAAATACAATCAGACATTTATTTATCCCTGCTGGCCTTTTCTTCAATACCGGATAAACCAAACCGACGATCCAGTTCGTCTAAAATTAACTGTGGCTCAATATTATTATGTGCCAATAAGACAAGACAATGAAACCATAAGTCTGCAGTTTCATAGATGATCTCATTACGATCACCACCTTTGCCGGCAATCACTGTTTCAGTGGCTTCCTCACCGAGTTTCTTAAGAATTTTATCGGTACCGGCATGATAGAGGCTGGCAACATAAGAACTGTCAGGATCGGCATGCTTGCGGTCCTCTAGAATGGTTGCCAGTTTATTTAATATTTCACTCATCGGTACATCTCTTTTGGATCTTTTAATACAGATTCAGTTGTTTGCCATTCACCATCAATCAATTGTTGATAAAAACAATGGTGGCGTCCAGTATGGCAGGCAATCCCACCTTTTTGTACAACTTCCAGCAAAATAGCATCATTATCACAGTCCAAACGAATAGATTTTATCTGCTGTTGGTGGCCAGACTGTTCACCTTTTTGCCATAGTTTCTGGCGAGATCGTGACCAATATACGGCATAACCCGTCTCAGCAGTAAGCCGCAATGATTCCTTATTCATCCAAGCTAAAGTAAGTACTTGCTTAGATTCAAACTCCTGAGTAATCACAGGTGCAAGTCCGGCATCATTCCATTTAACCTGGTCTAGCCAGTCCATTACAATCGAACCTCTATGCCTTGACTAGCCATTTGCTGCTTGGCTTCTTGAACGGTGTGTTCGCCAAAATGGAATATGCTTGCAGCCAGAACAGCATCTGCACGCCCAAGTTTTACGCCGTCAGTTAAGTCTTGTAAGTTGCCCACACCACCAGACGCGATGACGGGTACGGATACCGCATCACTGACAGCACGAGTTAATTCGAGATCAAAGCCTGATTTAGTACCATCGCGATCCATACTAGTGAGTAAAAGCTCGCCGGCACCCAGATCGACCATTTTTTTTGCCCACTCAATGGCATCAATTCCCGTACCTTTGCGACCACCATGGGTAAATATTTCCCAGCGGGGTGTCGCTTCATCTTCTGTTGATACACGTTTAGCATCAATAGCAACAACAATACACTGTGAACCAAACTTCTGGGCAGCTTCATAGACAAACTCAGGACGAGCAACGGCTGCTGAGTTAATGCCAACTTTATCTGCGCCTGCATTTAACATGCGTCGAATGTCTTCCAACGATCGAATTCCACCACCGACAGTAAGTGGAATAAACACCTGGCTGGCAACAGCTTCTACCACATGTATGATGGTGTCACGGTCGTGATGGGTGGCCGTGATATCCAAAAAGGTGATTTCATCAGCACCTTGCTGGTCATATCGTTTAGCTACCTCAACAGGGTCACCCGCATCACGAATATTAACAAATTGCACCCCTTTTACGACGCGGCCATCATCAACGTCAAGACATGGAATGATACGTTTAGCTAGACCCATCTGTTATTCCTGAGTTATTAATAGTTTTGAGGTGGGTTCAGGCGGTCAGCTAGGGCTTGACCTTCTTTGAGATCAATCGTGCCTTCATAAATTGCACGTCCTACAATGGCTCCCATTACCCCTTCACTTTCATAATGACATAGGGCTTTAATGTCGTCATAGCTGCTGACCCCACCGGAAGCAATAACTGGAATATTGATCGCACGCGCCAAATCACGGGTTGATTCCAAGTTAACTCCCTGCATCATTCCATCTCGGCTGATATCCGTGTAAATGATCGCTTCAACACCATCTTGTTCAAAATGTTTGGCAATGTCTGTAACATCATGGTTCGACAGTTTCGACCAGCCATCTATGGCAACTTTGCCATCTTTGGCGTCAAGACCAACAATAATATGTCCTGGAAATTCAGCGCAGATATCACCAACAAAGTGAGGAGCATTGACGGCTTTGGTGCCGACAATAACATAACGTACACCGGCTTCCAGATAAGTCTGGATAGTATCTTCATCACGGATGCCGCCACCAATCTGAACATCAAGATCGGGGAAGGTCGTGCAAATTTGATGGATCACACTGGCATTGACTGGTTTGCCAGCAAATGCTCCGTCAAGATCAACCATATGCAAGCGTTTAGCACCGGCCTCTACCCATTGTCGAGCAACAGCAAGGGGATCATCTGAAAATACCGTGTCATCTTCCATGCGTCCCTGGCGCAGGCGAACACAGTGACCTTCTTTTAGATCAATGGCAGGGATTAATAACATAAATCATTCTCCAATTTAGTCAGAATTAGGACTGACCATCCCAGTTTAAAAAGTTTTTTAATAATTGCAGGCCAACATGTTGGCTTTTTTCTGGATGAAACTGTACAGCAAAAACATTATCTTTAAGTATCGCGGATGTAAAGTTATCTGGGTACGCTGTTGTTGCTGCTGTCACAGCATCATCGGCTGGATCTACAAAATAACTGTGTACAAAATAAAAGCGGCTATCTTGTTCAATGTCCTTCCAGAGGGTATGTGGTGATGTTTGGTGGACTTCGTTCCATCCCATGTGGGGAACTTTCAAGTGTTTACCATTATCAGCAGGCTTGATGTCGAAGTGACGTACATTTCCAGCAATAATGTTTAGAGCATCTTGTCCTTCATTTTCTTCACTATGGCTAAGCAGTGCTTGCATGCCAAGGCAAATACCTAATAGCGGCTTACTGTTGGCGACTTCACGAATGACGTGATCCAGTTGCAAACGTTTCAACTCCGTGATGCAATCACGTATCGCGCCAACACCGGGAAAGACAACATGGCTAGCGGCAAGAATTTTTTCTGGATCAGCGGTCACTTTGACGGAAACATCATCTCCACCAACCGTTTCCAAAGCTTTAGAGACAGAGCGTAAATTGCCCATGCCATAATCGATCACTGCAACGTGACGCATATAAAACCTGTGTGTGCGAATTAAAAGACTATTTTACGTAATTAAAAGCTAACTTGATACGATAAAAATTTATAAGGCACCTTTGGTGGAGGGCAATTGCTCTAAAGCGCGTGGATCCAGTGTTGTTGCCATGCGTAAAGCGCGACCAAAAGCTTTAAAAATAGTTTCAGCAATATGATGGGCGTTGCGGCCCTTTAATGAGTCTATATGCAGCGTAATGCCCGCATGGTTAACCATGCCTTGGAAAAACTCATAAAATAATTCCACATCAAATTCACCGATTTTATCCCGACTAAAAGTGACATCGAATTCTATTCCTGGCCGTCCAGACAAATCGAGCACGACTCTTGATAATGCCTCGTCCAGCGGTACATAAGCATGACCATAACGTACCACCCCTTTTTTATCGCCAAGCGCTTCTTTGAGTGCCTGACCAATGGTGATGCCAATATCTTCAACGGTATGATGGGCATCAATGTGTAAGTCGCCCTTTGCAGTTACGGACAAATCGAATAAACCGTGACGTGCAATTTGCTCCATCATGTGATCGAGAAAGGGCACTCCTGTTTCAGCAGCAAATTGACCGCTACCATCAAGGTTAAGTTTTACCTCAATTTGTGTTTCAAGTGTGTTACGGGCAATAGTTGCTGTACGAGATGTCATGACATTTCCTGACTGAATATAATCTATAAAATAGCATAATAACTGTTTCAGTGACGGGTTTGAAGGGGTATTATGACCGTATTTGAAATATAGATGTAGGATTAAGTAATGTCTAATGTAGACAATGTGGCGCCGTTATTTAAAGACCTTGCAGATCATTATGTTGCGTGTCAGGACTGCTCACTTTATCGATTTTGCTTGCCTTTGGGGTTACACAGTCGGGATCTCCAGCTACTTGATAAGATCATAAAGCGGAGCCAAACTTATAAGCGTGGCCAGCCATTATTTGCAGCTGAGACAGAATTTACATCATTGTATGTGGTGCGTTCAGGATCATTTAAAACAACGATTTCTACTAGTAATGGTCGAGATCAAGTCACCGGCTTTTATTTTCCAGGTGAATTTATTGGGCTGGACGCGATTCATCAGCAGACGTATAAATCGAACGCCAAGGCTCTGGAAAGTAGCAGTGTGTGTGAATTACCCTTTGATAATTTGCAAGAGCTCGGTAAAGAGATGCCTCAGTTACAAGTGCAGTTGCTAACACGCTTGAGCAAAGAGCTTGCCGGTGATAAAGGGCTGATGTTGCTACTGGGTAAAAAAGCAGCAGATGAAAAATTAGCGACTTTTTTGTTGTCGTTGTCCCAACGTTTTAAAGAGCGTGGCTTTTCTGCCGCTGAATTCCAGCTCAGCATGTCGCGAGGAGATATAGCAAATCATCTTGGGCTAGCGGTTGAAACGGTGAGCAGGCTGTTTTCACGCTTTCAGGATGAGGGGTTGATTACAATAACCGGAAAGGCAATCGCATTAAAAGACATGGAAAAACTGCAGTCGTTATGTGAATAATAAACCAAAAAGAAAACAAGATACTTTGATGGTTTTGATCTCTAATAAAGTAATAATGTTTTTGCCATAGCTACGAAAAAGTTACAGATTATTTGATCTGGCTATGGATAAGAGTAAAATAAATTTCAGCTTTAATTGATCTAGATCATGGATATGAATGTTAATGCCGGTATCAACTGATTTTATTACAATTTTCTTAAGGTTCTAGTTATAATATTTCTTCGATTTTTAAGATTCAAATTCAAATCTCAAGGTGGAGAAAAATGAAAACAACAAAACTTGCAGTAACATTATTGGCCGCAATGGGTATTTCCGCGGTTGCAACACCCGCGATGGCATATGAAGCTGGCGATTGGTTGATTCGTGGCCGTGTTATTAACGTTAACCCTAATGATGATAGTGGTAATTTGTATGTAATGCCTGCCGCTTCCTATGTAAATGGTGGTGAAGGTGTCGAGGTAAACTCTGATACTGTGCCTGAACTCGATATTACATATATGATTAATCGCAATTGGGGTGTTGAATTAATTTTGGGTTACTCAGACCACACCATTAAAGGTGAAAAAGGACAAGCTGCTCTAGGCGATGTTATTGATGCTAAAGTTTTACCACCTACTTTGACGTTACAGTATCACTTCGCACCGGATTCAAATATTCGCCCTTATGTTGGTGCAGGTATTAACTACACCTATTTCTTTGATGAAGAAGTTGCAGGAAGTGTGTTGGATACAGCAGGATCTAAAGTTGACCTAGATAGCTCGTGGGGCTTGGCGGCACAAGCAGGTGTCGACGTTGCATTAAATGACGACTGGTTTGTGAACCTTGATGTTAAATATATTGATATTGATACAGAAGCTCATTTTACAAATATTGCTGGCGGAGCCTATAAAAAGGCCAAAATAACTGCCGATGTAGACCCATTTGTATGGGGTATTGGTATCGGTCGTAAATTTTAAGACGATACATCGCTTTACAGTTTAAATTTAAAGGCCTTCGGAAGAAGGTCTTTTTTTGCCTGTAAATATTAGCTTCTCAAAAGCTATTCCTTTTCTTTTCTCCGGTCATACCCTACTAGTTATTTTGATTTTATGTAAACGACCGGGTCAGATATTGCCGGTATCAGGTTTCAGCAAATATTTAACCTTTATGCCCACAGCTGACAGCACTGCAAAATAAACCATTGCTCCACTGATAATTAAACCAGACAGCCAGCTAACACGACGCCATACGTTCCAGCTTGGCCAGTCAGAGCTAATAGGGGTTAAGACGACTAATAAGGCCAACAAGCTGACATTAGCAATAATCAGTTTGAGTGCAAAGCCACCCCAGCCAGGATTGGGTCGATAAACACCAAGCTTTCTAAGTCCAGCATAGAGCAGCCCCGCATTTAATACTGCGGACAATGCGGTTGCCAAGGCAAGCCCAACATGGGCTAGTTGCATCATCAGGATAATATTAAGCACCATATTGGTGACCATGGCGATAACACCGATTTTGACTGGTGTTTTAGTATCCTGGCGGGCAAAGTATCCAGGTGCCAGAACTTTGATAAAAACAAAGGGCAATAGCCCTAAGCCATATGCCATTAAGCTGAGAGAAGCTTTGTGGGCATCCTGAGCTGTGAATTCGCCGTATTGGAACAAGGTTAGCAATAAAGGTTCTGCAAGCCAGATAAGGCCTATAGAGGCCGGTGTGGCGATAATAAACACCCATCGTAATGCCCAGTCAATGGTATGGGAGAATTCGGCCTTTGACGATGTCGCATGTTTTTTAGATAAACTTGGCAAGATGACAGTAGACAAAGCAATACCAAAAACACCCAAGGGAAACTCAACCAGTCGGTCAGAATAATAGAGCCAGGAGATGCTGCCGGTAACTAAAAAAGATGCCAATAAGGTATCAAGTAACAAATTAATCTGCGAGACAGATACACCAAACATAGCGGGTATCATAAGTTTCAATATTTTCTGGACGCCACTATTTTTCCAGCCCCAGCTAGGTTTGGGAAGTTGATTAATTTTCAATAAAAATGGTATTTGAAACAGCAGCTGAACTGCTCCGCCAATAAAAACGCCCCACGCTAGCGCCGTTACGGGGTTCGCCAGGTGTGGCGAGAGCCAAATAGCACACACTATTAACGATAAGTTCAGAAACACAGGGGTAAATGCAGGTACAGCAAATCTACCAAAGCTATTTAATATTGAACCAGCCAATGCGGTCAGTGAAATAAAAAACAGGTAAGGAAATGTGATTTTAAGTAAATCGCCAGCAAGGTCTAGTTTTTGAGGGTTGTCAATAAATCCTGGGGCAAAGATCATAATGAGCAATGGTGCGGCAACTACGCCCAGTGCTGTGATTAGAAATAAAATCCCTGTCAGTGTGCCGCTGACATTTGAAATCAATGACTTGAGGTCACTATCTCCACGTTGACGATATTCAGCCAAAACAGGAATAAAAGCTTGAGAAAAAGCACCTTCAGCAAATAGCCTGCGTAAAAAGTTTGGTATCTTGAAGGCGACAAAAAATACGTCGGCTCCCACTCCTGCACCAAACAGGCGAGCGATCACGATATCACGAATAAATCCGAGGATACGCGATAAAAAGGTCATACTGCT
>Ga0224506_10000597_pt1 | contig 29613 bp, 29 predicted proteins | sample SF_Jan12_sed_USG_2_FD_169108 | JGI IMG/M metagenome (GOLD analysis project Ga0224506, IMG submission 169108) | Sediment microbial communities from San Francisco Bay, California, United States - SF_Jan12_sed_USGS_8_1 | ecosystem: Environmental > Aquatic > Marine > Sediment | place: USA... | reverse complement strand
CACTGATTTCAGTAAACCAATTGACTTCGATAAGTTTGAGAAGCCTGAAGAACGTGGAACACTTGGTGACTTGGGTCGTGCATCATTATCTGGTCTGGCTAAGTATCAAGGCGGTATCGGTGGATTCATTGAGAAGGTATCCCGTTCTGTTATTCCTGATGAGTTCCTGGATGAAGAAGGTAAAATTTTAGGTTGGAATCTTCCCGGTGGTGATACTAGGGAAGCGACTGAGAAAGCAATTGAGAAGATTGACTTCAAGGTTCGACCCGGTGCAACCACTGCTGAAATTGAAAAGCGTTTAGTCAATGACGGAATCAGTCTGGGTCTCGCTGGTGATCTCGCATATTTAATGGCGGTCACTGGTGCTGAGTCCATGTGGTATATGCTGGCAAGCGTCACTGGTGTCGGGTTAGCAACCAACTATGCAACACTCAACAGTCAGCTTGCTGAAGATCGTGCAGTCAACAAAGGTGTGGATCGTGCAGGATTAGCTGAACTAATTGAAACAGCGCCCGGTGCAGCATTCTCAACACTATTGGATAAGATCGGTACGAAGGGTGTCACCGATATGTTCATAGATGATAAGAAGATGTTGTCGAAGTCCGGTACAGAACTGTTCAAATTTTTAGCCAAAAAAATGGGTAAAGGTTTAACCAAAGAATCAGCCACTGAAGGTGTTCAGGAAACAGGCGAATACCTATCAACCACAGCTTTCACCAATGAAGATGTCACACTTGAAGAAGCAGCTAGAACATTCGTATGGGGAAGTGTGTTGTCATTCGGTATATCTGGACCAGCATCAGCAGCAGCTACAACAACGGATCTGATACGAGTTCGTGAATCACGTAAGGAATCTGTCACACAGAAAGAGCAGACCACACTTGATCAGTTGATCGCTGGTGTTACTGAGTCGAACCTGAAGAAGCGTTCACCGGATAAGATCAACGAGTTCCTGAACCAGCTTGCACCGGGACAGACTATTAAAGTGGACGCACAGGGTCTGCGTGATTACATCGATCAGACCACCACTGAACTTGAAGAGGGTGAGACGGGTCCAGCATTACCGAAGCAGACTATTGATGTCGAGAATAACCCGGCGCTGGTCAAAATGAATGAAGCCATTGATGAGGCAATCATCGCAGGTGGTACTGTTGAATTAAGCCTGGGTGACTTTGCCCAACACATTATTGGTACAGAGCATGAGCAGGCACTGCGTCCGTTCATGAAGATGACTGATGGCGCGATGACACCTACTGAAATCAATGATCATCGTGCAGCAATGGAACAGATTTTCAAAGAGATCGAGTCTACTGCTGAAGAAGATCAGAAGTCCTATGATGAAGCCAAGACCCTGGTTGAGGGTGTCCAGGCTCAATTGCAGCGTACCGGGACAGTCAATCGTCGTAATGCGAAAATCATGTCAGAGTTGTTCGCAGCTCGTATAACCCAGTTTGCACGAGAGAAGAACGTCAGCATTAAAGAAGCGTTCAAGATGTCCGGCTTCGGTGGCATCACAGGGCAACATGAGACAACGCAACAGCGACTCGATGATGAAGCTGTGTTGAAATCTGAGCTAGATCTGGAAGCATTGATCGCTGATTTTGATGATCTCGGTTTTGACTCAGAGATGACACCTGAAGAAAAAGCATTAATCATGGAAGCCGAACCTGAAGAACGGCTGGGTCGTTTACTGGAAGTCACTGGTTTAGGTGAAGATGCTGCGTGGACTGATGAGCGATTAAACCGAGTTATATCTGAAAACTTATCAATGGACTGGACCGACAGTAGAATTGCATTTGTGGATCCCGCATCTTTCGTAAATTCAACTCATCCTGATCCGCAGGTTATAGCAGATGAGGCAGGAATACTCGACGAAGAGAAATTAAAAGGTGAAGAACAGACTCCTTTTATCTGGGTCGATGGTATGGGTCGGATTGTGGCACATGAAGGTCGTCACAGAATGGCTGCACTTTCTGCAGCAGGAGTTAGTAGAGTCCCGGTTAGAGTTCGTTTCATGGACGGTACTGATTCAATCGACACCAATGATGAAAGCAGGTCGTATAGTTTTAAGGGTCAAGAATTCGACTCAGGAACATCCCAGGATTTAAACTTGGATGAAAGTTACCTCGCACTCCCTGAGAATGCGGAACTGATTAAATCGAAAATGAGTCCTGATGCTGCTGTAGTGTTTCAAGCACAGGAGCAAGGATATGAAGTCACCGATCAAACTGAAACGGAAGCATTCCAAAAGTGGGCTGGTGACAATGCTGAGATAGTTGAGTCAGATGAGATTAATGATACTGACTTCTCTGAAGACAAGCCTTACGTTTTAAGAGTGTTTCATGGTACGACTCACAACATTACTGAGTTCATGGGCGGTGATAAAGGTAACAAAGAAGGTCACTTTGGTGCGATCAACTACTTCACCAGTTCAAAATCAGATGCTGACGACAACTATGCGGGGGAAGGTCCGGATCTGACTAATAGAATTGAGCAACGTGCTGAACAATTAGAATACGAAATACAAGAATCCATCGATGAAAATGGAATAGAAAATGTTATTTTCGAGTCAGGTTTAGTTGACGAAGGTCAGTTCAATGAAGCAATGGATATAGCTCGTGAGTTGGTGAGAGAGGAGCTATCAGGTGGTCAAGATCAAACATTAGAACTATTTGTCCGTACAGAAAAACCATTCATTGTGAACGATGAGAACACACCTTGGATTCAGTTCTTCGATGAATCTGAAATTGAATCTCAGTCTATTGACCGGGTTGCTGAAAACAACGATCTGTCTGTTGAAGAGGTTACTGAGAACCGAGACGAACATGACGATGAGATTATGGATGCTCGATATGAGATCATGGATGAGATGGAACATCCTCTGATTGAGGCAGTTAACACTGTTGCATCTCGTTACGATATTGATCCTGCTGAAATTCTTGAACAACTATATGATGTGACAGCAGAAGGTGAGATTCAACATTCAAACCTTGAAGCAGCATTGAGAAGTAATGAAGCGTTACAATATGTGGAAGACCCGAAATCCGGTGACATCATGGGATCTCAAATTGTCACCGATGTTATTCAGGAATTAGGATTTGATTCAATCATTCTGAAAAACGCAGAGCAGCAGTTTGAAAGCATGAACATAGATCACGGCACAAGTCACGTTCATGTATTTGATGCGAACAACACCAATATCAAATCAGCCACAGATAACCAAGGTACGTTCGACAGAACTGACCCTAACATCCTGAATCAATCAGCATACCACGGAACACCACACCAGTTTGACAAGTTCAGCCTGGACGCAATGGGGTCAGGTGAGGGCGCACAAGCTTATGGTTGGGGGTTGTACTTCGCCAGTAAGCGAAGTGTGGCTGAATGGTATCGTGAGGTGTTGGCTCGTAGTAGTGACTATAATTATGAAGGAAATTACGATGCTAGTGTTGAATACGGACTGAGAACGCTGAAAGAATATGTTGATGATTCTGATTATACTATTGAATATTTGATAGAAAACCCTGTCGAGTTTAGATCATATATCGAGGGTATAGCCAACTCAATTGAAGAGGATATGGGTGACGGTTGGGGAACTCGTGCGGGGGAATTAAGAGAGCTTGATGTTGCTTTAATAAAACCACCATCTGACGGCAACCTATATCAAGTAGATATACCTGAATCTGATCTTCTACTGGATTGGGATGCTTTGATTAATGACCAACCTAGTTTCATAAAAACTGCACTATCATCATCGGGTATTGATGTCCCAATAGAACCAAGTCTTTCTGAGATAAAGGACATTAAGCTGCGTAAAATCGTCGCTGCTGCTTTGAAACAAGACTCAGCAGATAATATAGAAATAATGATCGATAATGACCGAAACCTCTACAATGATGCTTTGGCATACGGTAAATCAGAAGGTCTTGATATGGATGAAGCAAGTCCTGGTGAATTTATTGCGGAACAGGTTGAAGATTTTGTCAACAAGATGATTAAGTACCAAAAGTTTAATGGTGCTGAACTTTACCGAGGGTTGATTGAACGAGGAGGTTCTGATCAAGCTGCCTCAGAACTTCTGAACTCAATCGGTATCCCAGGACTCAGGTATCTCGATGGTACGTCTCGTGGTACGGATGGTGATTCAAGCAATTATGTTATCTGGGATGAGAACTCAGTCACCGTTGAAGCCGTGAACGATGAGGTGCGTCAGGCTGAACAACTGGAACAACAGGAATCAGAACAAATTATTCGTGGTCAGTTCAATACGGTTGAGAAGTCAATTGCGTTATTCAAAGATGCAGACCTATCCACGTTCGCGCACGAGATGGCACACTTCTTCCTGGATCTGGAACAGACTCAAGATGGTGTACACCTGGGTGCAATTAAGAACTGGTATCGCACCAACACAGTATCTGTTGCTGAAGAAGCGGGTGTCACTGAGGCTGATGTGATTAGTTACCTGGACAATGAGACCACAGGTGATCCAGCGATTGATCGCAAGATTTATGTAACCACTCATGAACAGTTTGCACGGTCATTTGAAGCGTATCTGATGGAAGGTAAATCACCATCGATGGAACTTCGTCGTGTATTCAAGGCATTCGCTGAATGGTTGACTCAGATCTATCGCACTGTGAAAGGATTGAATGTCCCCATTGATGATCAGATCCGTGCAGTCTTTGATCGCATGTTGGCATCTGATGAACAGGTCGCAATGGCGAACACTGAGAATCGATACGCACCATTATTTACTGACGCGGTTATGGCAGGGATGGGTGAAGCTCAATATGAAAAATACATTAAGAAGCAGAAAGAAGCGACTGATCGTTCAGAAGAGACTTTGTTCGATAAGATGGTTAAACAGATTCGCACCCGCGAAACACAGTGGTGGAACGACGAACGTAACTCGAAAGCAGATGATATTGAAGAACAGTTAAGCACTCAGTCAGTTTATGTGGCACGAGCGGCGTTATCCATTAAGAGCGGGAATGTAAAGCTGGATCGAGCCAGCGTGAAGGAGGCACTGGGTGTTGAAGTATTGCCGCCACAGTTCCGCAACATGACGTTGACGGGTGGTGCAGGTATGAATCTGGATGAAGCTGCCGATCTGTTTGGGTTCGACTCAGGTGATGCGATGGTGAACGCCATGAATGCCGCACCTACAATGAAGACTGCCGCACGAGATCAAGCTGAAGCTGAAATGATTCAAAAGCATGGTGACATCTTGAACGACGGAACCATTGAAGAGATCGCACAGGACGCGGTTCATGATGAAAACCGTGGTGAGTTGATCCTGATTGAGTTGAAAGCATTGAATCGGGGTCGTCGTGTTCCCGCTGTTGAGAAGCAGAACCTGAAGAAGATTGCTGCCGATAAAATTGATGAGCTGTCCCTGAAGGAGATTCGACCAGACAAGTATCGTCGTGCTGAAATCAAAGCTGCACAGGATGCCCGGTCAGCATTGGAGAAGGGTGACCGTAACGCAGCCAAAGAAGCGAAGACTCGACAAGCAATGAACTTTTACTTGTATCGTGCTGCACAGGATGCACATAAAAATGCAGAACGTGTCACTAAATTTATGGCGAAGTTCCGCAAGACATCGGTGCGTGAAACATTGGCGAAAGCTGAAAGTGGATACTTACAACGCATTGATGAAATACTATCACGGTTTGAATTCCGTAAGTCTGTATCAGTGAAGAAAGCGAGGGAGTCTCGACAGTCGATTGAATCCTGGGCGAACGAACGTGCGATGGCAGGTGACAATATTCAACTAACCACTGAGGTACTCGACGGTGAATATCGTCGTCATTACCGAGAAGTACCATTCGGTGAGTTGATGGGGATCTACGAGTCAACGAAGAACATCGACCACGTTGCGCGATTCGCTGAAAAAATGCGACTAGCTAAAGAGGAACTGGACTTCAATGTAGTCAAGGATCAGTTGATCACTGAGTTGGAAGCAAACAAGAAGGATAAGCCCACACCGGATGCGGATGCGCGTAACCGTAAATTCACCAACACCGTGAAGTCGTTCATCAGTGAATTGACCAAAGTACCATTTATTATTAAGTGGTTGGATGGCGGCAAAGATGCGGGTTTGTGGCACATGACTATCATGCAGCGTATGACGGATGCCCAACATGATGAGATCACGCTGTGGGAAGAAACCATGCAGCCTGTCATGCAGATGATACAACAGATGCCGCGAAAACAAAAAGCTAAAATGCAGAAGCGATTCAACATCATCGGTCTGAAAAATACGAATACGAATCAGGAATCTTTAACAGGATCTCAAATACTTAGCATCGCACTGAATACGGGTAACGAGAGTAATCTGCGGAAAATGATGATGGGTGAGGGTTGGGTCCAATCTGAAGAAGAGGTGAGTTTCGATCATCCCTTGTTACAACAGATCCTGGGTAATATGAGTAAAGAAGATTGGGACATGGTCCAATCAATCTGGGATCGATTGGACAGTCTGTTCCCGTTGATGGACGAAGTGCATTATCAGACATCGGGACTACGTGTCCCAAAGATTGATGCTACTGAAGTCGTGACACCGTATGGAACGTATAAAGGTGGTTATTATCCGATCAAGTACGACACCATGCGAAGCCCGAAGGCTAGTAAATATCAGGCGAAACAGGATGCAATGATAGATAGTATGTTCGATTCCATTGGTCTAATGCGACCAAACGTCCATACCGGGGCCAACATCGGACGTACTGAATACTATGCACCTATTGCAATGGGACTGGATGTCATACCGAACCACCTTCAGGAAGTGATCCACTACATTACTCATTTCGATGCTGTGCGCCAGAGTCATAAGATTCTGAACGATCCTGATATTGTAGATGTGATGACTCGGAAGTTGGGTCACCATGATGTTGCTGAGTTTCGTGAATGGTTAAACCGGATCGCAAAGTCGGGCCATCCTGCACCGAACAAGTCAGCATTTGAACCGTTCATGAGGCGACTACGTTTCGGTATCACAATTGGTACCATGGGCTTCAAAGCATCGACAGGTATCGTACAGGTGCTGGGTCTGTCCACACCATTCGCTAAAATTGGGCGCAAATACTCCATGAAAGCTGTGCGAACCTTGTATAAAAATCCTGCGAAAATTCCAGAGATGTATCGTGAAGCAGCAGCGAAGTCGAAGGTGTTACCACATCGACTGAAGACGTTCGATCGTGAAGTGATGAACGCGTTTAAGACATTAGAGAAAGGTGGAAAAATTGCCAAACTACAGGAAGCTTCCATGAAGCATATTGGTTATATCCAGTTGGCGTTTGGTGACCTACCAACCTGGTATGCAGCGTATTATAAAGAACATGAGAATGCGTTGAACGAGTATGAGAAGTTGGATTCAGGTGATTATCCACAGGACGCACTGGACGATGCTGAATCTCGTGCAGTTATGGCAGCAGACTGGTCTGTCGAGAATTTACAAGGTTCTGGTTCAATTAAGGATCAGGCGCGAATAATGGCGAGTAGTACAGAATTCGTGAAGATGCTCACCATGTTCAGCACTTTCTTTAGTTCACTGTTTGGTATGAACCGTGACCTAATGGAAAACGTCCGTGAGGGTCGTCAGGGTACGAAGGATGTCATCTGGGTGGCGTTGACGTTGTACATGATTCCTGTCTTCGTTGAAATGATGATGCGTGACGGGTTCCCAGATGATGATGAGTTGGAGGATGGATACTGGCAGCAGTATTTGACCAACTTAGTATTGTATCCTGCGGCCAGTGTTCCGTTACTTCGTGACATCGCATCGGCTGTCATGACACCGTTCGGCTTCAATCCTTCACCTGTATTCAGCCTGATTGGTAAAGGTGTGGACGGGGTAGTCGGGGTTGCATCTGGTGATCCGTCAGCGAGTGAACTGAAGAACGCGACAAAGCTTATAGCAGCAGCGGCAGGTATTCCAGGAACGGGTCAAGCATTTGCGTCAGGTGAACATTTGAACGATGTCATGAAGGAAGGTGACGACTTCACAGTGCGTGAGCTTTTATTTGGACCTGAAAAAGACTAAACTATTGAAAACTTGAGGATTGAGCAATGAGTGTAACCAGTCAGAACATTACAGCAGGACCGTACAGTGGTAACGATGTCGCTACTACATTTGCCTATCCATTCAAAATCACTGACAAAACTGAAATCATTGTTGCAGAAACTGACATCAACGGTGTCGAAACCATACTCACTGTTGATGTTGACTTCACCCTCACGGGTATCAATGATAAGAACGGCGGCGACTTCATTCGTACAGCAGGTGCGTTACCCACTGGTTACACATTATACGCTCGTGCTAATTATCTACCAACACAGGAAACTGACTTTGAGTCTCAGGGTGGATTCTTTCCTGATGTTCATGAGTCAGCGATGGATAAGCTGACTAGATTGATTCAGCAGATTATTGATCAGACGGATCGTACCATTAAACTGTCTGACACTCAGGACACAGAAGGTGCTGACTTAACTATCCCTGGTGCAGTAGACCGTGCAACCAAATACCTTTATTTCGATGAGAATGGTGACGTTTTACTAACCACATCATTGGGGTCAAACGTACCCGATCAAGTAGATGAACAAGCAAGTTATCTGGGAACCACTGGGACACAGTTAATTTGGAAAGTGTTGACAGCACTTGCTACCGAGTATGACAACACCGAAACTGGTATGGCAGCGACTACAGTTCAAGCGGCCATCGATGAAATTGATACGATCCTCGATACACTAGGCACAGCCGCTACAGCAGACTTAACAACTGATCAGACTGATACAGTCGGCGTGGTTGACGCGGGGTTGGGTTTTTTTGGGTTTGGTAATGACGTAGTACCCAGTCCCCTTGTGGACTTTGACTCAGACACGCTAAAAAACGGAGTCTACAATGTTGTCGCTGGCACAGATCCAGGGACATACCCAGATGGTGAGGTCGCTGGGTCTGTCTTTTGTTTCGGACGGGCAAAAACACGTCGTTTTCAACTCTTCGCAGCGTATAGTGCAGGCTTTAAGCTATACAAGCGCGGTTATAATGTTGGCGCGTATGAGACATGGAAAGAAATTTGGCACACTGGCAATTTAGACCCAACAGTGGACTCTGGGCTGAATGTCCCGCGACTCATGAAAAACGTCAGCGGTGGTTCGATAGCAAATAACGCCTCTGTTGGTGGCGCTTCACTAGCCTATGCTTTCGGAACAAATGTGGGGGCGCTAGGCGGTGGCGGTACCCCAGTTGGGACATGGGTGGCCGTTCTTGGCAAGAGTTCAATAGCTGCGAATGAATTTGGCTACTTTGTGAGGATAGCATAATGAAAGTATTATTAAACATACGGGAAAACCTTGTCGGAGGCTATGATGCTGATTATTACGCACAAGGGCTAGATGAAAACGATATGCCGATAGGTGATGCCTGGGGATACACGCTGTCCGACGAAGACATTGCCGAGGCCGATTTATCAACTGCCACACTGCTAGATCAGTCTGTTAAAGATGATTACGCAGCACAGCAAGCACAAGAGCTGATAAACACTGAGTCGAAAGCATACCTGGCTTCGACAGATTGGTACGTTATCAGATTTAATGAGATAGCAAAACCGATACCGCAGGATATACTCGATGCGCGGCAGGCTGCAAGGGACGCGATTATATGAGATTTATCAAACTAGCAATATTCTTACATTTCTTTGCACTATTCGCAGCAGTGCTTTCACCGATGCTTCCTGTTTATGCCTGGCTATTGTATTTGGGGTTAGGGTGGTATAAAGCACTCTGGATAAACTGGGGGTTAAGCCTGCTGATCGCGGGGGTTTCTTACACTGCCATTAGGCCGCTATTCAATTTATTTGACAGATGGGATCGCTGGATTGGGTATTGGGCTTCACCGATCTTGAATGTCATATTCAAAACTGTGAACTGGCGCTTCGGTGTGTCGCGTAAAGTGTCTGTTTCAGCAGTTCTAGGCTCAAACCTGGGATTCTGCCCTGTATCTCGATTGTGGGATGGCATTTGGTCGATAGCTGACACAGGTGTAGATGGCGGATGGAATAAGTTAAGATTAAGCTGGATCATCGACGGCTACCCGGATGGCATTAGATCGCATTGTCAAAAAGCATTTGAATCTGAAAACAGAAAGGGACTCTATGATGACTGATGATCCAGTGTTGAATCAACTGATTGTAACTGTACAAAAACAAGACGAACGTATACAAAAACAAGACGAACGTATACAGAAACAAGATGATAGAATTAATGCTTACATTGAACGTGAAGAAGTTGGTACGGCTGCGATGATGAAAGTGTTGCTGTCCATCAATTCACACATTGAATCCCTAAGTATTGACGAACATTCAGAACATCACGATTTTATCAAGTCAAAGATTGATCGTGAGAATGACGCATCACTTTTTTGGCGTGAACAACGATCCAAACTAGCTACTGCGGGAATCTTAGGGGCGACCAGTATTCTACTAGGCGCTGGATGGTTCTTAATTAAATTTTGGATTGCCAACGGGGTGAAAAGCTAATGAGTGTGTTTAAATTATCTGAGACATCGAAAAAACGGCGCAGGGGTGCCAGACCTGAATTGATAGAAATTAGTAACCGCGCTATTCAGATAACCCAGGTTGACTTCGGTCACCCTGAATATGCCGGAGGACGTACAATAAGTGACCAGCAACACCTGTATAGTATCGGCGCATCAAGGGCCGATGGAGTATTAAAGAAATCAGATCATCAGGTAGATGATGTTAAGATTTTCTCTGATGCTCTTGATTTTTACGCTTATGTTAACGGCCGGGCAACATGGAACGAAGGTGATCTAGCTCAAGTCGCTTGTTCTTTTTTTCAAGCCGCCAGTGAGCTAGGGTATCGTATCGAATGGGGTGGGTTATGGACAGACTTTAAAGATTACCCGCATATTAAATTCATTGGGAGTTACTGAAAATGAAACTTGGAAAGAATGTAATCAATTTAGTGCGTAATTTCGCACCTGCGATTGCAGCAGGACTCGGTGGTCCCGTTGCAGGACAAGCAACTCAACATTTGGCAAACCTTCTTGGTAAGCCTGGTGCAAACCAGACTGAACTTGAATCTGCAATCATCGGTGCAACACCTGAACAACTGGCTGATATTAAAGAATCAGATCAGCAGTTTGAGGCACAAATGAAAGCCCTTGACATTGATGTCTATAAATTAGAAGTCGATGATCGGAAAGATGCCCGTGACATGGCGAAGCAAAACATGGTCCCTCAGATGACACTTTCTGTGGTATTCATTGTTGGCTACTTCGGTCTCATGTATCTACTGTTCTTCGGTGAAGTGAACATTGGTGAGAGTATGCGTGACACCGGCAACATTCTAATCGGTGTGATGACTGCTTCCATACCGCAGATCATGTCATTCTGGTTTGGGTCAAGTCACGGATCAAAGTCTAAAGGAAGCTCAACTCCTTTGTAACTTGACCTTGACGATACCTGTCGATGGATTGCTTCAGACCTGCTTCATCTGTTGCTTTTCGTCGAAGTGCATCCAACACAGCTAGATCCAGAGTACCCTCAATCAACAACTGATGCACAATGACAGGCTTCGTTTGTCCGGTCCGTTTCAACCGACCAATCATCTGATAGTAAAACTCCAACGACCACGGTAAACCAAACCACACCAGGATGTGTCCTGTGTCCTGCAGTCCGTCAATACCATGTCCCATTGAATTATGCGAGATGAACACTTCACCTTCGTCATTCCTAATGAGGAACTGATGACGTGGACCGCAGTTCACAAGGTCATAGACGTGTTCTTTCTGGCTTCCCTTCGCCTCACATTCACCTGCCTCATACTCTTCCCGTAAGGTGAGTTTTGAGCATCCAGTACGGCTTCTTCGACTGTCATTCCCTGGTTCAATCGCGTAGTCAACATCATCTTGCTGAAGCCTGAACGACGACACAGTTCTGCTAGATGAATGTCTTCCCCCTGATAAATGAAGCGTCGATTCATTCGCTTGTTGCCTTGTTGTGCAAATGCTGTCACCCAGGTGCAATTCTCTTTTGAGTATGACTTGTTCACATCGATTCGCTCCAGTGTTAAGTCGTCCGAGTAATCTTCGCACATGTCTTCGTAAAAGTTGGGGAACTCCAGCCATCTGTCGCATATTGTTATTCCACGAGCTGCGTAGTTTTGATCCTGCTGATTCAAAGATCGATGCTTCATCCCGCACCAGATTCTCCAGATTCGCGTTCCAGTGAGATTGTGATGCCGATCTTGAACACAGTGTTGACAATGGGTCCGATTCAGTCGATTGTGTTTCACTGCATTCTGGTGAATTATTTTGAACTCGGTCTGACATCTCAAACATCTCACCAACGCCAGGGTCATCACCTTCGTATTGGTATAATGCTTCTGTTCTAACTTCTTCAGAATCTCCAACATTTCGAGCCTCCACCCATTCATCCCCGATAAATAACTTATGGTCTGGTGTCATAGTGATGCCGAAAACATCAGTGACTTCTTTATAACCTGAATAGCTACAACCATCGTGTTCAACAAACTCAACACCATCAAACACCCGATCATTTAGTTTAACATCCATGAGTTTGACCCATCCACACCGTTCAGTCAACACTTGAGTTGATGGATGTAAGCACGCAGGATGACCGATCATTAATCGTATTTTCCCCTGGTTCCAACGCTCCAATGTTGCAGGTAATTGTGCAGTTGGTGTGGTGGTCAAGTTCACCGGGTTGTAATGCTTGTACTTTTTCATGATGCGTTCAGCATCCATTCTGAAAGTGTAACCCAGCAACACAGGTGATCCGGCTGCTTCCTCTAGGATGTCACCCACCGCGTCCAACTTCTCATCATGAACGTGCGACCACTCAGGTTGTCCAGGCTCGTTGTAAGCGGATCCATTGCAGAACTGCAAACACTTGTTGGATACCGATGCACGATTGAACACTTCAATCTCAGTCCCATCATCGAGTCGAGTGAACATATCTTTCTCAATGTCATCATACTGACTACGAACTTTATCTGTAATCTGTATCCAAATGTCGTTGAACTTTACAGGGGGAATGTCCAAATAATCCTCAGCATCCATTTTAATTGTGATGTCAGCAATACGATCTTCGATCATGACCTTACCAACATCAGTCACTTCATGGTTGAACCCCATGTAATCTGCAGAGAAGTAACGATCCCTGAAGTGACTGATGAATTCACCTAATCGTTCGCCACCATCGATAGCCAGATACTGTCCATGAAGATCCAGGTAACCATTGGAAGCAGGTGTCCCAGTCAATCCAGTCTTGTACTTGAAGTGGGGAATGATCTTCTTCCAACCAATGAACTGTGTTTTGGTTTCGTTTGGTTTCCCTTTGTTCATAGTACGCACACCACCCTTCATACGTTGCGCCTGAGCATTCTTCATCTTTGACACTTCATCATAAACACACATCTGCCAAGGGATCTCTTGATTCTGATTTAGGTAGTAGTGTGTCAACTGATTCGACAACCAAGCAAGGTTCTCGTAATTGACCAAGTGGATGTCAGCTTCACGGAACATGGCGCGAAGTCGCTGTTCTGGTGTACCACGGATTACACTGAAGCTGAGATGTTTTGTATGCTCCCACTTCCGAGCTTCCCGCTCCCATACAGCGATGATGACACGAACAGGTCCAACGATGAGACACTTCTTAATCTCACCCATGCGAATGCGATGCTCGATGGTGGTCAACGTGATCGGTGTGTTGTGAGTAACAATATGGTTCCTAGTCACGTAGAGTGAATCAGCAGCACCCACACTGATACAGGTTGACTCTTCCTGATAATCTTCAGGTTCAATCGATTCAATGTATCGTACTGGTTGATACTTCGTTGGTCTAATCCACTTGTCCAATTTTCGTTTCAACTTGAACGGTTCAAGTTCTGACGGAAGTTTTACATTGACACGCCAGCTCGAGCGACCTTCACCATTTTGATACCTTGTGATTCTGGAATCTGACTTTCTAGCAACACCACCTAGTGACTGGGTTAATTCCACAACAGAGTCAGCAAGTGATTCAGAGCTAGATGAGAACTCAACCCCACCACCACAGGTAATTGGTGACCCGTCAGTGTCCAACAATCCTTTCAACAACAAAAGTCGTTGACGTTTTGATCCACGAAGATATATCTCAGGCACAAACTTTTCATGACTCAGTTTACCCATGAGTCCGAGTTCGCGCATGATCTGCTTCACACCTGGTATATAAGTATATCCGGTGTATCCCGATGTCTCGTGTTTCCTAGTGACATTCAAACCAAGATGGCTTCTGATAATCTCAACGTCAGTGCAGACAGTTACACCACTTTTTTCTGAGATGTTGCCGTCACCTAAAATTACACCCATTAAATAAGGACTGACTGGTAGATCAACTGCAATATATGACACTGGTTTTGAAATCAAAGGTATTGACCATTTACGATTAGGACCGGAACGTAAACCTGAGTCAATCAGTTCACGGGTTGTCATCTTCTGGAAACCCTGTTCACGTTTCTTCTGTGTCGCAGTCTGAACCATCCAGATGTGATCCCATCCACAACGAGTCCATGATCCATCATTGAATGTGATTCTGAGAACATCCTTCACACCTTGAGGGTGAACACTTAGAATTTCAGAAGGTGTACCGTTAGAACCGATGACAAACATACCGGGTTTCAGATCACCCATATTAACCCAACCTGATGGTGTTAATACTGGTTCGGAGTTTGGTTGCTCTTTACCCAAACCCATGTCCAACCACAGCATCGACTCATTATGGGTGATTTGGTGGATGATGGCTTTGCGTTGGTACGGAAAGAACTGTTGTGGTTTAAGCATTATTCATCCACCAAGGGGTTATCTGTTACAAAAGTAAGTACATCCTCATTAACTTCATTCTCGTAGGGCCACAAACCAGATTCAACCCATACGTCAACACTAGGATAAGCGCAATCCGCAGCGTGTTCTTTGTGAATGTTGCAATAAAAATCATCGCAATCAGGGTAAGGTGTCCAACATGTAACGCTCATAAGAAACTCAACTTCTCAAAAGGTGATTGATTAAGAATGTGGGTAATCACATCAACAGTCCAGCCGTTGCCTAGCATCTTATAACGCTGGGAGTTGCTAACGTGGTTTGTGTAATTATCGGGTACTGTTTGAAGTCGTTCGCATTCGATAGGTGTTAGTTTTCTATATTGAGCACCCTTTAATGCTCGTATTGTCTGCATTATGACCAGGTTATCTTTCTGAACGGTTGTGATAGTTCCAGTTTTATCATCTTCTCTTATTTCTATCCTCTGGATCGGTTTAATGTCCCTCCTGTCATCTGCTCGTTTACCAGTGACAGGGTCAATCCGCCTTCCTATCATTGATCCGCATTTTATCATTGTTCGCTGGCCGTGATTATCAACGCCCTTAAAATAATTAGCATCGAGACACATTCCTTTTACGTCTCTTGAGTGCCATTCACCTTTATTTTTAATCCATCCCGTTCCTTCGCCTTCGAGAACATCGGCTAACAAAATACCTTTATCTTTTGGCTGTTCAATATTCCAACTTGCCCAATAATACCGTTGACGATTCTGTGCCGATACTAATGCGGAATTAATGAACACAGGTTCAACACCACTATATTCAGAAATAACGTCCAGGTGTTCCTTTTTCATCTTCACATTCTCAAGTAGAAACTGAACATCAGGATTGACTGATTGAATGTGATTCAGAATGTCAATGTAAACAAAAAACAGTTTGGAACGTGGATCATCAAATGCCAATTGCTTCCCTGCAAAGCTAAAACCCTGACAGGGTGAACCACCAATCAAAAGATCAATCGATGACCAGTCAATGTTCCAATCTTTCCACCCGGCAACATCACCCATTTGTTGCGTATCGGGGAAATTGGCTTGAGTAACAGCTATCGCGTACTTATCCAGTTCACTGGCGTAATACTTACTGTATGAGATACCGGATTGACGCAGCGCTAATTGACCGCAACTCATACCATCAAATAAGCTCAATACATTAATCATGAAACACTCTCCACAAATTGTTCAACATCCTTCTCACCATACAAACACTGCACCAACGCACCATGAGATCGAAGCGTCTCGGCTTCACGCTGTTGACGAACGGTGAGTGAACCCCTCATCGTCTTCACTTCAACAAAATAAACTTTGTCATTGATGAAGACGATCCGATCCGGTACACCAACGCGACCAGGTGATGTCCACTTGCGAGTTGTACCACCTGCTTCGGTGATGAGTTTGTGCAGGTGCTTCTCAACTTGAGCTTCAGTCCACATTGTAATTCTCCAACCAGTGAATTGCTGCACCACGAATGCGTGATGGGAACTTGATACCGAAACCGGACCCACTGAAAAAGTGAGACATTCTGGTCAAGTATCTGTGCCGATGTTCCCACAGGAAATAGTTGTCCAACAATCGTTTACTGGCGTAATCAAATTGAGAATCCGACCAAGGCGGATCCATGTCACATTCATAATACAAGAAAGAACACATGAGCCATCGCGCATACAGCAACGATAGACTCATTGTCTCCACGTTTTCATTAACCATGACGACGAACGGATCCACGACCTAATGCGCCATCGTTGGATAGCTGCAACTTCACAGATTCCTTCTTGGCCTTATTGATCGAGTCGAACTGCTTTATCTGACCAGTCTCAACATCTTCAATCATGCGATCCTTACGTCCATACTTCGGTTCTTTCAATGCTGTCATCTTATTGCTCCTTGCTTCTAACAATTGACATAACTAAAATGTCAGAGTTTTCGAGTTTTATTTCCCAAGATGTGCTGCTCTTTCCCGAGTCATTCATTTTCATTTCACCGATTATCGCTATAGCTTTTACGACTTCTTCTTCAAGCCCTTCAGGACCCAAGCCTTTACTTTTCGCAAAATCCATCCACTCTGCACCAGTTATCATTTCCAGTTTCTCCTAGATCGTCTTTTATACTCAGTTTGAGCCTGAATAACTACAGTCACCAGGAACCAGATCACAAGAGGTAATATAACAAAGAACCAGTTCCAATCGATGTATCCTGTCAGCTTCAAGATGATGAATATTAGAGTTAAAGCAGATAAAAATGACATAATTTATTTCCTCAGTTGTTTGGTTTTAAAGTTTCACACCCATTTGGACATAGATAGCAGTGTGAGGTTCATTCGCTCCACCCCATTTGAAATCGAACGTGGCACTCGAATTTGAATCAGCAGGTAACATCATCTTGACGTTATTGTTGAGCGTCCCTAGTGCTTTAGATATACGAGGAAGGTCTGCTAAGTATTTTGTACTAACACCCCAGAAACAATCTTCAGGGTGAGCTTCGCGGGGTATAACGCGGTTCCAGTCTGGAAAATTACCATCAATAACGGTTATAGGAAATATCCCCATATTCCAGTCCATTGTTCCAGTCCATTGTTCCAAGTTCAAATCCACTGTTATATTGTCATCGGGCAACCTTGCAGGAATGGTACTAGGTGGTCTGCTTAGTATCACACCACGTTCAGGGAAGTCTTCAGGTAGTTCAACACCTATACACATTGCTATCAAACGGTGACCATCTGTGGCAATTATGTCACCAGCCTTTGAGATGAACACACCATTAAGATAGTAACGAACGTCTTGCTTTGCTGCCACAATGAATGCAGCCCTTAATGCTGCTGCTGGTAGTATTAGTTTCATCGTTCAGATTCCTCAGTTGTTTTGTTTTTTTAATTGACACTGGTATCTTAGTAAACTGTGAACACAGTGTCAACACTTTTGTATCACATTAACGGATCGACCAGCTTATGTGCTTCACGAATGTACCATTCAAACTCTATGTCATCCGGGTTCGCATCCTTAATGTCATTGCAGATAGTCGTCTTGTAACCCTTGTTGATGGCGAACTGGCGTTCCTCATCCTTACCTGCGAGTGGTGGCATTATTTTAAACAGATCTACACCTGTCATACTGATCATGTAGCGTGAGAGGTTCTGTTCAACCTGACGTTTACCGTAATAATCCTCAGACTCTAATCGACCGGTTCTAGGGATCTTCGCACGAAGCATGAAGTCAAAGATGTTATCATGTGCCTCAATGAACTCACGAATGTTCTCACCACGAACTAGCGCCGCTTCAGCAGCCTTTGGTACAACCAATGCTGAGTGGTTTTGATGCCAGCCTAAATGATATTGGTAAGTACCCTTACGTTTTATTTTCATCTTTCAATACCTTTTTCCATTTGAAACCGTATATTCTTTTCTTATAACCGTTACATACTGAATAAATGTTCTGCCATTTCCATTCAGGATTTACTTTAATAATATCTTCAACTGATGGCCAAATTTTAACCAGCGATCCGTCCTCATTGAGTTGGTGAAAATTGTACTTCTGTTTGGATTTTGAAACCTTACGACTCATTCTTTCCTTAATGTCTGGGTTATCCTTCCAGAACTTTGAAGTAATTTCCCCTTTCCTTTTCCGTACATCCTCGGTTATACCGTCTGTACCATCTATGTGCTGTTGTCTTTTTATTTCAGACATTCGTTGTTTTTGTTCAGGTGACCAGTTGTTTCCGAAGTTCGGATTATTTTCACCTCGCACTTGAGCTGATTTTAGTTTCCTTGTTTCAGGATGAACTATCATTCCTGTAGAAGTATCCCGTCTTAAATTGTAACCAGTATTACAGGTGTCAAAATGATCCATCCAATATAATTCACGTTCACCGATTAATCTTTCATCAACTGAATCAAATGTTTCCAGAACACCTGTTTCAAATGAACCCCATCCATACTTCTGAACGGCAGCATGAAGGTATCTGTTAATGGATTTCAAGGAAGGGTTCTTTTTTCTAAGATTACATTTGTGACTACTGATCCGATGTTCAATATTCACAGACTTACCTACATACATTTTCCCACTGACAGAGTGTTCAATGAAATAAATACCAATAGTCATTCCTGAACACCGATGTAATTATTACAGTCACGTTGAAATAAAGACACGTATTCATCCGTTTCCAATTCCAGCTTGGTCAAAACTTCCCACTGCGTACATATCATATCCACTAGCGGTTTCTGCTTTCGTGGATAATAGATTGCAACACCATCAGTATTTACTTGAATCATCTGTAAACCGTCCACTCTCATGAGATTTTCGGATAACATACATAATAACAACTGACCATTGATTGTGATTTGCATCGCGTACTGCGGATCGAACAGTGGTGAGTATTTGGAGTTGGTGTCACCGAAGGTTCCGTTCAACGCCAGCTTCAGTGCAGCGTTTTCAGTGGTTCCTTTTGCATGCCTTCTACGCTCATTGAATAATTCTTCGTAAACATCGCAAAAAACTTCACCCAGGTGTGCCGGGTGGATCCGATTCGCAATAGCTAAACTAGGATAATAGCTTACAACGTCTCTCATTTCCACAGTATAATCTTCATCGCTTCGCCATATCGAATTATCTACCGCACCGTGAATGCCACCCGTACCAAAGTCGAAGTCGAAGCCGTTGACCGTGGCGGTGAGGTTTTTGAACACACCTTTGGTTTCAACGATCACCTGGCTCTTGAGATATGCAAGCACTCGATTCAATTCGGGATGGTCAAATTTTACATAATCAAAAATAACATCGTTCAGTGCAATACTGTCACGAATTGTCTGACGTTTAGTTCGTGTACCTGGCTCGTAACATGAACCCGGTGAACGCTTCTGCAGTTCATCAATGAAGTGTTCTTTACCTATTTTTGTGGCATTGTGGTTGAGAATATTCTTTCCCCACATTCCGCTTAACTCTTCACGAAACTTAATCTCACCAATAGACTCGTCATAAAACCTCAGTGTTTCATCCGTGTCATGAATGTTATATGCAATGATTTCATCCATCTCAGTGAAGGTGACAATTTTATCAAACGGAACCGTTGACTCCATCACTGAATCAGATCTCATGTTGAATTGCAGCTCCTTCAATGATGTTGATCGTGCCATATTGTCGAAGTGGTGAAGCATGAACAGATCGATCTGCGGGACTACATGATCATCATCCCAGACACGATGCTGGAAGCGTTGGTTCCATGCTGTACCCAGGATCTCCTTCGACTTCCGATAGATGGTCAACGCATTAACCTGGTCGCGTGGTTGACGCATGATCCAGTGTAGTATCGGGTAATCGTAACCCATGTTATTAAAACCAACGTGTCGATCACCTTGTCCTGCACACCAGTTCATGAAGTTTAAAAAAGCATCCACATCATTTCTACGCCAGCTTATTTCAAACAGCTTCTGATCATCGGCTGTGGCGTTGGTAGCATAGAAGCTGAAAAAGTTCGGGAACGATTCAATGTCGTAGATCCAGTCACTCATGTTAAATCCTCAGAATCAAAAAAAAAAAGCACCCGAAGGTGCTATCACTTTGACTAAAATTTTAGATCATCAGACCTTCAGCACGAAGCTGTACATCAGTCCAACCTGCAGTCTGATATGCTTCATAGGTGACACCCGCAGCCTTCGGTGTCATCTGTGGTCCAGCAGGAGCAGCAGGAGCAGCAGGAGCAGCAGGAGCAGCAGGAGCAGCAGGAGCAGCAGGAGCAGCAGGAGCAGCAGGAGCAGCAGGAGCAGTTCCAACATTACCGAACATGCCTTCAACCGATGGTTTGCCTGTTAGGTTACCAAACTGACCCATCTTACCCGTAGTCATTACACCGTTCAGCCAGCCGCCAACACCACCTTTACCTTTAGTGTACCCAGAGATGCCAAGGTGTACCCAGACAATTGTACCTGATGGTACGGCTGATGGGTCAATGATTGGCTGATGGACCATATCTACAACGGCAGGTTTATCTGCTGCTTTTGCAGTGAAAGATAGAACATACCATCCACTCATGCGCGGGTCGTAGTATTCTTTACCCTGAAACTTCGCATCATACGGACCGAAACAAGATTCACTGGCTGCCGGGAACCCTGATGGGAACGTGTTCTGTTTTGCAGTATTCACTTCGGCTTCGATAACAGCAATCTGCGGGTCTCCTGGTGGTAGTAACAACGTACCAGAAAACTTAGGCTCATCGGACCCCTTCGGCTTCTCAGCAGTGAAGATGTGTGCAAAACTTAAAATACCTTTAATAGCTGGCATGATTTTTATTCCTCAGTTATAAAAATGTAATTTGTGGTGCTGCAGGTGCTGCAGGTGCTGCAGGTACATCCGGTACTGTGGATGTTGCAGCAGGTGCTGTGGATGGTGCTACTGGTACTACCGGTACATCTGCAAACATCTCACTAGCGGACTTCTCCACTTTAGTGTTCGACTTCACTACTGTGGGCTTTCCGGCAACATGAGCGATCATCTCAGATTTAATTCGCGCCTTCTGTTTATCAGTCAGTCCAGGCAGCTTCAGTGCTTGAGCAGGTGATATGAACTTTGCGGGGTAGATGTCAGCCTTTTTAACACGCAGACCAGTCAATTTCTTTGCAATGACTTCTTCATCATCGGACCATTTACTTGACCCGCGACTGGAACCCATCGCATATCCCGTAATTGTTTTACCCGCCTCTAATCGTGACTGTGCTTCATCACCGACCTGTTTAAGCATTTCAGTGATAATTTCTTTCGCGTCCAGTATTTGTGCAATTTGGTCATCAGTCATGTCCACAGGTGCAATTTGACCGGAACTCAGTGTCTGCAAGGCAGAACCACCTTCGGTACTCATTATCATGTTATTGATTCCTTCCAGAGCTTCAGCAGTTCTGGCGTTACAGTTTGGTTTGTGTAAACACCATTGGCAGTGCTTTCCTGCATACAACGGCGCGTTTACGTCATCAGTTTTACGTGCTGACTCAGCTTGTCGATAACCATGTTCGATTATGTCACTTGTCTTATACTCAACGTAACGAATCGGCGTGCCTGTTTTCGGTTGAATAATGGTGTTTCGTACTGTGTGATAACAGTCAGGAACCATTTCAAAATCTTCCAACATCTGACCCAGACCGTAATCTTTCAGTTGGTCGTTGTCTTTTTCACTAACATAGCCGCGACCGTCTTTATAGTCAGCAATTTCCAGGATACCGTCACCACGAATCGTGATGTCACACGTTCCCCACCAATCTTTTCGACCAAAGAATCTGCCAGGACAGGTACGTTGTTCAGCACTTACGTGATCGATGGTTACACCCAGCTCACCCAATCGGCGTTCGACATAACACAAAGCCATCTCAACCCTGTCACATCGATCCTGTTTGACGATCCATCCTTCCGGTTTATCATTGTGATCTTCACCGATGATTCGACCCATGTACTCTTCAGCGTAGGGGCGAACTTCTGTCTCCTTCCACTGAATCAACAACAGTTCGAGTAGTAGATGTGATCCTGTCCCGTCAATTGCGGCAGCACTACTTTCATCAGTATACCCTGCTTCTTCCTGGACAGATCCTGGACAGAATCTCCATCGCGGTGATGAACAACCAAGCCGAGCGTGTTCACCTTCAAACGCAATGTCTTTCAACGGGATGATGTTTAAACCGTGAAGGTTCGTCATGGTTACGCCCCCGGGACCAACGCATTGACATCAGCAGCCAGTGCAGCGAATTTTGACGGATCCAGTGTCGTTAATGATTGGGCAGCATAGGTCACGTTGAGTAGTTGCATCACGGCTGCACCCTGATCACCCATCTCGACAGCTTTCTTCATCATGATGTCATTCAAGAGTTCAGGAGTCAGTTTTTCATTAGATGTCACAGGAGCTGAAACTGTGTCAACTGTACAGTAACCGTGATCGATCATCATATCCACTGTCCAACCTTTATCAGTGAACGACTCGAACGATGCACCTGCTGCTTTTTTAGTCATGGTGTACGCTGGTTCAACAGGAGTAGATACAGCCTCCTTCTCAGGAGTAACAGCAGGTGCTTTTTTAGCAGGTGCTTTTTCTACAACCGACTCTGTTGTTACTACACCAGCTTGAGCCTTTAGTATCTCAGTCAACGCCAGAACTGCTGCAGTGTTTTCAGTCAATAATGTTTCAATCGACATTATAGATCCCCTTTTGTTTATCATGAATTTGGATGGTGACACGATCATCAATGGTGGCTTGCATAAGCTCACGGATCATATCGTTGTGGTCTTTGCCCAGGTCCATACGACACTTGTCGCGGAACTGTTGAAGTAGCTGAACTGACATGCGAACGTGCATGGTTTCAGTCTCCTTCTTCTCTTGTTTATCTGACATTGCTTTTCCCCAATCGTTATAGTTTATTTGTTCAACGATGAGAAGTGTAGAGCACAGTTGCACACGTTGTCAACACGTTTGTTAAATGTTTTTTTAACAGTTGTGTAACATGTATTTTATGATAGACTAATAAGTCTTGAAGAAAAGAAACCCCACCGAAGTAGGGTAAAGGTCAATTACAATTTCTGAGGAATCATTCATGACAAGTAAGATAATATCACAGGTGTCTCTATGATTAAAGTAACTAATCAAGAGTTCCTAGATGCCATCTTTGGGGACCTGGCTGACTGGGTGCATGTCACCGACTTCCCCGATGACCCGTCAAACATTGCCCCAGAAAGGAGAATGCGGTGTTGGTCCGGTAATTATTATTCACGTTATGTTATGACAGAGGGTACGAATCAATACTTCACCATCTCCCAGTTTTGGTCAGAAGATGACAAAGCCAGAAGACGGAAGGCATTATTCCGACAGACACACTGTCTAGTTTTGGATGATGTGCGTGAAAAGCTGTCACATGTTGTAGCACGGAGGCTTCCTAAACCAACATGGATAATGGAAACCAGCCGTGGCTCGGAACAATGGGGTTACATTTTAGAGACACCTGAGATAGATCGACATCGTATTGACAACCTCAATGACGGTCTGATCGCATCTGACCTTGCCCCATCAGGTAAAGATCCTGGTCAACGTGGTGTCACCCGGTACGTTCGACTACCCGAAGGTGTGAACACAAAACAGAAAAAACTGAATGCTGACGGGACACCATGGAAATGTCGCATGTTGGAGTGGGAACCTGATTCTCGTGTCAGTATTGAATCGCTGGCTGAAGTATTTAACATTGATCTGGATGCCGAGCGTAGAGATTCGGTTGTCGATGGTGCTGCAGAAGTGCCTGATCATCCATTATTACACATCCCTGAGTTGATCCAAGTCAAAGGATCGTTAAGTAAAGGACGTTTTGATGTAAAATGTCCGTGGGTACATGAGCATACCGGGCAAGCTGATGACGGTGCAGCGATCTTCACCAACTCGGACGGATCTATTGGATTCAAATGTCATCACGGTGTCTGTGAGACTCGGACGGGTCGTGACCTGATGTCGTATATTGAGGAAGAGAAGCCTGGTTTTCAGGAGCAGTTCAAAGCCTGGAACTTCATGCACAATATGAAAGAGATCAGTGTTCCATCTATCCCGGTTCCACCTACTGTTGCACCACCTCCACCGATTCCTAACTTCCTCGAACCACAGCCGACATCAGTTGCGCCACCTCCCCCGATTCTACAAGCGAGTCCGGACCAGGATATAGGATATGAGGACATGATTAAACAGATCGGTCGTCAACCCATTGGTCAGGTTAAGAACGGACAGGCATACGAATTCCTGAAGATGATTGATGATCTGGACCACGGTACACGTATCATGTACTGGAATGATCTGCGTGACATTATGCACTGGTCCAAGACAGACCTTACTGCAGTGATAGAGCAGCAGCGAAAAAAGTGGTATAAGCGTGAAGGCGGTGATACCAGTTTCTATCGTGATTATGTTTATGTTGCTGAACAAAACCAATACTACTCAGCAACCAAACGACAATTTTTGAGTGTTGATTCATTCCGTAATGCGTACTGTCACATTGATTCGGATGTACACACTGAAGCGTTGGTGGAGGGTCGTGTTGAGAAAGTGGACCGCTACGATTACCTCCCAGGTATGCCGAATATTTTTACTGAGAAGGGTATTCGTCATGTCAATGGCTTCGTTGGTATTGATCCACAACCGATCAAGGGTGATGTCGCTCGCTGGTTGAATCATTTTGAAGTGTTGGGTTGGGAAAAGGAACGTGACCATATTTTGAAGTGGATGGCACACACTATTCGACACCCTGAAATCAAGATCAATCACATGATTCTATTAGCAGGTGGTGAGGGAGTCGGTAAAGATTTCCTATTGTACCCCATGTTTCAGGCTCTAGCAGGTGAACATCGTGTCATTGATGGACATGATCTGATCGGTGGCTTTAATGACTACCTAATCGGTGTGAAGAATTTACACATTAACGAACTTGAGATGGGTGATCACCGGGAAGCTAGGGCAGTCACCAATAAATTGAAGCCTTACTGTACAGCACCACCTATGACGCTTTCTGTAAATCCAAAAGGTACAAAGGGTATGCAGATTCGCAACTTGATCAATGTATCTGGCTGCTCAAACTCAGCACTCCCTATGTCGATCAGTGGTGACACTAGACGATTCTTTGCTGTGTGGACTGACATGATTATGCGTGACCCGGTTACTCGACAACTGTTGCCCGGTTGGGGGGAATACTGGGGTGCGTTGTGGCACTGGATGATTTCCTGTGAGGGTTGGAAAGCCTGCACCGATTATCTATTAACCCGGGTAGATCTATCTGATTTTAACCCAGCAGCTCCACCACACGTAACCGACTTCGTTCGTGATATGCAAGATGCTTCGGCTGATCCTATAGGTAACATTATTCGCGAGCTAGTGGATCTTGAGATGGGGTCGTTTCAGTCAGACATCATGACCAGTGAGGATGTCTATCATGCGTTGAAGATCTCAGCACAGATGATGAACTTATCTAACACTGTGAATCGGATCCCGTCAGCAGCAACATTGGGTAAGATTCTGAGACAGGAGAAGTTGGCAGTATTGCGTCGATGCACTGCAGGTAAAAAGGAGTATCGACTTTGGATCCTGCGTGATCGTGAGAAGTACGAAAAGATGCCTGGTAATGAGATTGTGAAAAAGTATTTACTCTCAATGGAACAGATCCGTAATTCAGGTGAGCTACAGATTATCGAAGGCGGGTTGAAGGAAGCGTGACACAACTGCGTTGACAATGTGGTCACAAAAGACTATTCTAAATTGGAACAAATAACTGAGGAATAACTGATGACTATTGTAGGAAAAACAAAAGAAGCTCATGTGATTCAACTTATAGAATTGCAGCAATCCGATACTGCTTTTGAGATTGCATTTCATGAAGATGATGTCGTGAAATCAATGTTGGTCTATAAAATTATCGACATTGATGAATTCAGGCTCCTGTTTAAAAATGAGCATGGTCAACTTAAAACGGTCATTATTGCTAAAATTGAATCTGTGAATGTTGTTGAAGAGTCTCTTGAACCCGATGAGAATCTTATCCGTGGAAACCCTATATTCCAAGATATTCCATTTAAACCTGCTGGGGTCAAAGCACCTACAGCGACAGATGTTCAGGATAAGTGTGAAGAACACTCTAAGCACATTCGAGATGTTATGTCGGACTTCGTTAGTCCGGATAAAGGTAAACAATCTCGATACCAGGATAGCCAAGGTGAAGACTGGATTGATGAGTTCGCTCGCACCAGTACAGATGAAGAATTTCGCGGTGCAATGCGGTTCACCATCGGTAAGTACAATCGTCGCATGGGTAAGAAAGACGATGTTGTGAAAGAGATTGAGAAAATGCGCGATTATTGTGGTCGCTGGCTAACTATCGAGGAATCAAAATGAAATCAGTAAAAAAGAATGAAGTTGAAAAGCACAATGAAGCGTATGAGAAAAAGGAAAAAGTCGAACAAGTATTCTCTGGAACTCAGCAGGACCCTAGCTTCCGGGATGCCAATAATGACATCCTGATTGAGAGTGTGAGTGATCACATGGAGACCAACGGGTTGAGTGACACGATGCGTATGTTAAACGAACTGGTGACTCGAACGCTTGCACCGTTCATGCTGGCTCAAGGTCAGACTGAGGTGAAGCATAAGGTGAGCAACGGTATGGAAATTACTTTCAATATATCTCCTGAAGTTGTTGCTGACTTTCAAATACAATCCGCAAAGAAAAAAGGGATGAAAGTTCAATGAATAACGAAATAGCGAGTATCAACGGTGTAGCTCTATCTGATCACAATAATGTTATCGAGTGGGCGCGTGATCGAGGTATTCTAACCAAAGGTACGCCAATAGCTCAGGCTCGTAAAGTGGTCGAAGAAGCCGGTGAAGTTCTGGAAGCGGTTGCTGCATTAGAACACGCCGATACAGGTGAACAGTATGAACAGCTCCTGGGTGATGTTGAAATGGAAATTGGAGATACTCTAACCACTTTGATTATTGAGTGCCACCTTCTCGGATTGAACATTGACCGTTGTCTGAATAAAGCCTACGTGAAGATCAATGGTCGGTCTGGTGATATGAAGAATGGTCAATTTGTCAGGAAACGATAATTTTATTTAGAGGGGTAATATGCTATGGGTCAAGGCGAGGCGTTGATAGAACTTGTTAAATTTATGCTTGAAAAAGACAGCTATCCCGAAGAAATGGCGTGGCGAATAGAAGAGTTTTATCGAAGCATTAAAGATGATGAAACCCCCAGGATGACGCTTGCTAATGCAAGAAATATCGGATTTCAGTCCACATAATTCAGCATAGAGGAGTAATACATTATGAACGATTCAATAGTAACAGAGCAGAAACCTCACTGAAAAAGGAAACCCGCTCATTGGCGGGTTTTATTTTGTCTACAATTTAATCATCATCATCATCATTTATTAACTTTATAAACGTGTACTTTACAAGTTAAGCTGCGGGATTCTGTACTAACGAATCGACTCACGACTGTTGATACAATCCACCCGTGATCTAGTAAGAACCAGATATGTGACCAAAGTGTTCGCTTACTCATGTTCGTTCGCTTCATTAGTTCAACAATCGACAATGTATCGTATCGCTTGATGAGATTGTACACAATCCAACCGTTCTTTGATGGCATTGCCTCCTTCAATTCAACAAAATTATCTAAGACAAACTGTCTCTGTTCGGTTGTGAAGTGTGGTGGTTTCGTTCTTCGTTGATATACCATTAACTTTACTCCATTAGGCTCATGAGGAAGATAAGGGTGGGGGAAACGATCATTCCAAATACGAAACATTGTATAGCTGGATGATCGTTCACTTCGTCCCAGTCAATTTTCATTAGACTATACCCCACATTGTTTTTAAATCTGCTGTTATTTTTGGCTGAGTAGCTTTCGTATTTTTTCCTCAGTTGCCTCATAGATTAAATGTACAAAATCCCTATCAGGCGACATTGGTATGTTCATTGTACCCACAAGTTCACGGATACGGACGTATGCAGCAGACGTTTTATGTTCTTCGGCAGTCATAAGATCAAGCATCAGCTTGAGCTCAGTGTACTTTTTTACCAATACGTCATGATCATACTCAAGGTCAGCAAGTAATTTTTCGTTACTCTTACTCTTTACTATCAAGTCTATGACATCAGAATACTCAACCAAGTGACCCGTTTCAGAGCCCTTAATCATTCCATACTCTATATCGTACCTTTGTAGTTGGGTCATTTTAGTTCTCCATTAAGTTTTATTTCCGCTTCTTCTTCCGTACGGTGTAAAAACGTAGTGATACGTTTCTCTAAGTGCCACCATGATTCAGTAGTGACGAATGTTTGATTATCTCGTGTTGCCTGGTAACCCTCATCAGTTTGAACTAACTCCCAACCTTGAGCGGTTAATCTCCATTGTGCCAGATCGTGCTGCAACGCTGCTTTCTCAAGGAGTATACGATTGATAGCTTTCTCTTTACGATCGATGGTTTTTTCCTGTGAGATGATAAGTGCATCCTGCGTTCGGATAGTTTCTTCCATTACTTGAATCATTGCTGTTGAGTCTTTCATGATGCTTCTCCTAACAGTAGAGAGTGATTAGTGTTTGTTCAACACCAGCGACAGCGTGTTCATCACAACTGTGGCACTGATGCCCTTCAGCATCCGGTTCGACACCAGACTGTAACTCACCACATACCAGGCAGATACCCTGACCTGACATCTCTTCCAATACGGTGAACGGGTCTTGCTCGGCTTCTTCTGCAATGTACTTTAGTTGGGATAGTGCTGCTTCAGATATTTTCATGATGCTTCTCCTGGTGACATAGTAATAATCTGCTTCAAAGTGTCTTTCCACTTGGTCCAGAACTCAAGTGCACCGCTATCCATGTCGGCAATGGTGTCATCGTCAAACGCGAACCACTCTTCAATGGTGTGTCGCTGACAACCGATTTGAAGCATTGTGTCAGTGTATGTGATCATCCAGGTCTCAAGCTGTAGTGACTTTACTTGTTCCATGTTACCAATGGTATCGAATAGATCAGCACCGGTTAGATTGGCACCGGTTAGATTGGCACCGAATAGATTAGCACCGGTGAGATTGGCACCGAATAGATCGACACCGGTTAGATTGGCACCGGTTAGATTGGCATCGCGTAAATTAGCATCGCGTAAATTAGCATCGCGTAAATTAGCAATGTGTAGATCAGCATCGTATAGATCGACACCGG
>Ga0224506_10000596_pt1 | contig 29639 bp, 28 predicted proteins | sample SF_Jan12_sed_USG_2_FD_169108 | JGI IMG/M metagenome (GOLD analysis project Ga0224506, IMG submission 169108) | Sediment microbial communities from San Francisco Bay, California, United States - SF_Jan12_sed_USGS_8_1 | ecosystem: Environmental > Aquatic > Marine > Sediment | place: USA... | reverse complement strand
TAATCTCTAACACTTTCAACTGACTCAACACTAAAAGCCAAATGCCTCAACCCTAGAGCTTCTGGAAAGCTTGGCCTATCGGGTGAATTAGGAAAAGAAAACAATTCGATTTGACCACCATTGGGTAATTTAAGATCAAGTTTAAATGAGTCTCGCTGTTCCCGATAATTCTCAGCGATAACTTCCAGGCCAAGAATTGCAGTATAAAAGTGCTTTGATATCTTATAATCAGAACAAATTATAGCGACATGATGAATTGATTTAAGCACCCAACCTCCTTGGCATATACAGGATTGAAACCCGGTCAGCATCGATGTTTTAAACACTTCTGTCAATTGCGAAGTCTGGAAAAAACCGCACGAGCGGTTGTCTGCTTGATTGGATTGCTATTGAAAGCCGCAAGATTATGAGCTTTTTATAGCGCTTCAACAACGAGCCTTTTTATTTTTCATGTTTTGCTATGGCTAAATATAGCTAGCAACAATTTGTTATGTTTTTTTACGACCAGCATAAAACACAAAATCAAGATTGACCGTTTTCCGGTCATCTCTTGTATGCCGAGAATATTGCTTTTCAGCGATATATAATCATGATTATTTTTAGTTAACGAAGATTAAACGTTATAGAAGATCAGAGGTGGTCTAGCCCGGTGAGCGGATTAATTTCACACATTCCTGTGTTAGGGTGGACAAAAAATACCTGAAGGCAGTGCTATGGCCATTAATGATCAGAAAAGCACCAATCGATTCGAAATAGGCACTCACCACAGCAATATGAAAGCTGTTGTTACGCGAGATAACGGCGGTTATGAGATGCTGGACTATTGCGATGTCCCTATTCCGCAACCGGGACCAAATGAAGTTCTGGTTCAGGTACTGGCAGCCGGTATCAACAATACTGAAATAAATACTCGCCTTGGCTGGTATTCCTCCAAGGTCAGCAGCGGTACAGAGGAGCTTAGCACTGACAATTCAGAGATGACTGACGCCAGAGATACCCGCGATGGTGGTTGGAATGATGAAACCCCTTTTCCCTTTATTCAGGGGACAGATTGTTGCGGTCGCATTGTCGGCGTAGGTAATCAGGAACTCACAGAACGCATTGGTGAGCGTATTCTGGTGCGCGCCTGTATGCGCAGTAATGGCTGGGATTCTCTCGACAATATTTGGATGGCATCGGATTTTGACGGAGCCTTCGCACAATTCGTTATTGTCCCGGCTTCAGAAGCCTTTGCGATTGACAGCGACTGGAGTGATGCTGAGCTTGGCACGATGCCATGCGCCTATGGCACATCTGAAAATATGATCCATAGAGCCGATATTAAAAATGGCGACCATGTATTGGTTACCGGTGCATCTGGTGGTGTTGGCTCAGCGACTGTGCAACTGGCAAAACGACGCGGCGCATTCGTAACGGCCGTAGTTGGCCGAGATAAGTTCGATGCCGTCGCCGCTTTGGGTGCCGACCGACTGATCGCTCGCGGCGATGATGTGGTCGAAGCCCTGGGTGAAGACACTGTCGATGTTGTCATCGATAACGTTGCCGGTGACGCCTTCGATCAGATGATCCGTGTTTTGAAGCGGGGTGGTCGCTATGCTTCATCAGGTGCCATTGCCGGCCCTATTGTTAGCATGGACATGCGAACTTTCTATCTAAAAGACCTGACCTTAATCGGCTGTACCGCTTGGGATGAGCCGGTATTTCCAAACCTTATTCGTTACATAGAACGTGGTGAAATCAAACCTCTGCTGGCACAGACGTTTGAACTAAAAGATATTGCTCTGGCGCAGCAGGTGTTCCTTGAGAAAAAGCACGTCGGTAAGTTGGCTTTGGTGCCACCTGTATTAACTGACAAACAGATAAGTGAGCTGAATAGCTAAGCATGATTTCTGCGGATAAACACAAAGAAGGGCTCTTTCGGCGTATCTATCGGATCGAGCATGACACACCTGGTCTCAGTGCCGAGACATGGACAGAGCTGCAGCCTTTTAAGCGTATTCAACTGGCCGGTCGAGAGCTGGTACTAGATGAGCCAATCTCTACCTTTTGGGTATATGCATAAGGTTTGCTGACCTGTACTGCAGGGCAAGTCTACTGGCTAAAAGCCGATGAAGACAGTGTATGACAACTCTGGTCAATTGGGCTTTGGCCATGGGGGATCGGTGCGTTACTTGCTGTCGGCAACGGCCGTGTTAGTTAAGTACGTTGGTTATTTCGGTGGTTTATACCCTGGTGACATTAACGGCGGCGTTCATACCAAATCGACACCTGCCAAGTTTTGAATGGATGTCACTGGTATCGGCGCCACCGGTGTTTGTTATACTACTGATTAACAGCTGGAATGCCATCGTCAGGGGTATTTTTCTGAGGCCTTACTTGCGCTGGTCCGGATCGGATTACTGCTATGCATGTTGGCTTTCTGGCTAAACACGTGCAGCGGCCTAACGTCACGACTATGGCAACGTAAACGCTGGTTGTCAGAAAACGATATGCTCATGTTACGCTCATAATCCGGGTTATTTATATTGTGGCCATTTTACCCTATGTCAGTCTTTAAGTTTGGCTGACAAACACAACACATCACCATTAACGAAAAGAAAACTGTAACAGGCTAATAAGAGGATTAAGCTTCGTTAATAATCAAGGCAGATCAAGCTGAAAAATACTTTTATTGATATCGTCCAGCATATAAATACTACCGTCAGTGGCTTCAATAATACCGGAAACACTCAACGCGTTTTTCATCCTGAGATCACTAATCAGATAGTCAAAATCGGCCCCTCTAGCAACAGGAAACGAGCGATATAGCTGATCTCCTTCTGGTGAGGAATATTGATATTTTTGTTCTGGGTTGATTATTGGCAAACCCCGTTCATTAACAGTCAACGCCAAGACCCTGTGTCCCGGCTTCTGATAGCTATGGAGCGGAATAATAAGCCTTCCAGTTAACAACGAAATTTTTTCACTTTGGTAATATATCATCGATAGCGGAGCGCCATGGGGAGGCAGCAAAGCGACTGGAGCATCGTAGCCGCTGCAAACCTTATTATGTTTCCATAATGCATTAGTTTGTAACTGACTATGGCAGTAAGGCCAACCAAAATCTTTATCGACATCTAATTCATTAAGCGTTTCAAAGGGAGAGTGGACACGGTCAAAGTCCATCCCATTTTCTGCCTGCAACACAGTTCCTGACTGATGAACTGCAAGAGCCATAGAATTGCGAAGTCCAAAGCCAAGTACCTGATATTCGTCTGTCCAACGATCCAAAACCGGGTCATAAAGGTAGCGGCGGACCTGAGCAAACTCTTTACGCTCGAAACATTCACCTTCAATTAATGAGTGATCACATTGATCGCTTGGTGCGCCAAAGTTAAGTATCAGGTTTTTATCTGCATCCAATATTAGGGCACTGAGTGGATGCTTATGGGATCCAAAATCATTTCTGGAGAGCAGCACTTCCGTTTCAATCACGTCGAACGAACTATTTAGCCGAATTCTACTAATCTGGTGACGTTCACCAATGATGATTTGGTCTGAACCAAACCGAACCAATCCGTGGGGTACTTTAAGGCCGGTTAACACCGGCTTGAATTCCAATTCAACACGATCAAACAGCCAAATAATTCCCTTACCACTAACCCAGCCCCCCATATCAGCAATAAGAAAATACCGATCCGTCCACTGAATTATCTGACGCGGTTTTATCAGTGGATCACCCTGATAGATTAGCCTAAGGCACAGATTTTCAGATACGTCCAGCTGATCTGACAATCGATTTTCACATTCTGGAAAAACATTATGAGATTGAACTACAGGCTGTTTGGATAGAGGTGTTTGAGAGTTGGCAGGTGTGGTAAAAAAAGCCAAATAAACTGCAAGTAATAGCAAAAAAGGTGAATTAAAAAACCTGTTATTTGCTATTACTTGTGACATCCTTGCTGGCACAGATCATTCCTCAACGGAGCAAGACGATTTAAAGCCAGGATTACTCTTCAGACTCGGGTACAGCCTGAATTAGTGTTTTTAGCTCTCCTGATTCAGCAAGCTCGGTTACGATATCACAACCACCTACTAACTCACCCTGCACCCACAACTGTGGGAAAGTTGGCCAGTTTGCATACTTGGGTAATTCGGCACGAATATCCGGATTCTGCAGGATATCAACGTAGGCAAATTTCCTGCCGCAAGACATTACATGCTGTACTGTTTGTGCTGAAAACCCACACATTGGCTGGTTTGGCGATCCTTTCATATAAAGCAGGATATCGTTTTCTTCAACCTGCTTTTTGATTTTCTCTATAGTTTCTGACATTTTATACCCTACAGTTTCACTTGGTCTCAGTTAATATATTTTAAATGTTTCAGAGCATCTTTGCACCAGAAACCTAAAAATTTACTCAATACTCTTCAATATAATAGAACAGGTCAAAAAATAGTTATCCCTATTCACAGTGAAACATTGTCAATAATATGTTGGATTTCTTGCCTTTCATTGTACTTTGGGATCATTTAATCCATTTCAACTTGCAAATTATCGTATGTATCGGTATATATTTTTTTAATTCCCTTATTCATGCATAAACACACCTATCGCCACCAGGCGCTTTAGGATTTATTTTTATTTTTGGAGTGACACATGACGGTTAGACATTTTCTCAACCTAAAAGATATTTCTGCTGCTGAACTGGACAAACTACTTGACCGTTCTATTGAATTAAAGGGAATGCAATCTCGTAGGGAAATCTTTGAGCCTTTCAAAAATTATGTATTGGCTATGGTCTTTGAAAAATCATCTACCCGCACAAGACTTTCATTTGAAACCGGAATGATTCAATTGGGTGGACAGGCCATTTTTATGTCACCTCGAGATACCCAGTTTGGGCGCGGAGAACCTCTTGAAGATAGTGCGAGAGTCATGTCTCAAATCGTTGATATTGTTATGATCCGAACCTTCGACCAGCAGGCGATCGAATTGTTCGCTAAATATTCTGACATTCCAGTGATTAATGCATTAACTGACCAGTATCACCCATGTCAGCTGCTTGCGGACCTTCAAACATATCGTGAAGTTAGAGGCAGTATTAAGGGCAAAACGGTAACCTGGGTGGGCGATGGTAACAACATGTGTCATTCTTACATAAATGCGGCAATACAGGCTGACTTTAAATTGAATATCGCCTGCCCGGAAGGCTATGACCCTGACCCGGAAGTAGTAAAACAGGCAGAAGGACGCGTAACCATATTCCGTGACCATAGAGAAGCTATGGAAAACTCTTCGTTAGTCAGTACTGACGTATGGGCATCTATGGGGCAGGAAGAAGAACAGCAAAAGAGAATTCAAGCCTTCACATCCTTCCAGGTAAGTCCTGAAACAATGGATCTGGCCAAGTCTGACGCATTATTTATGCATTGTTTACCAGCACATAGAGGTGAAGAGATTAGTCACGATATGCTCGATGATCCACGTTCAGTCGTATTTCAACAGGCCGGAAACCGACTACACGCCCAGAAGGCACTTATAGAGTTTTTATTAAACGAATCGTCTAAATAACATTTGAAAAAAGAGGGTTTGCCCTCTTTTTTCATTCTCTGGCTATTGTTGCTGGCCATCAGCCCGAATTTGCAGCCCTAATTCAAGATCATTTTCCAAAGACAATGTAAACTGTAATCCAGACATCAGATTGACCTCCGTACAGTTGTTACAACTTTTAAGTCCATCAAAACTTCCTTGAACTGACCCTTCCAGGATCCTTTTATCATCGGTCACACAAACCAATGTACCAGGCTTTAAATGAAATTGACCCGAATCAAAAGAACCCCTGGCATTTAATAAACAATAGTCTGGCAACATATCGCTATTATCAGCAAGTTGAATAACACTTGGATTCAATACGACCTGAGGGCTCTCGACAGATATTTTAGTATCTGCAATGACTAATACTTGTAGTACTGTATCCTGACTAATCATCATTGGTTTTTTTTCAGCTGATGCCTGACTGTTAATTAGTAATAGTGCGCTCACAATTAAAAAGACTGAATTTAGTCTCATTTGTTTCCCCAAAAACAGTGTTAAATTAGATTCAGATCAAATAATATCAGAGAATCACGAACCAATTCGAATTAACTCATCCAATTTGTAATTTTTACAGTAATATTTCTAATGTGCTTTATAAGTAGATTTCTGAAACAGAAAACAAGTAAAACATTTAAATACATACAGTGCAGAATGTAGATGCCTGTTTTTCTTTAAACCGACAGCTCAGCGAAAAAACATGAATCAACTAAAAAAATTAATCGTATTTATCATCGCCATGGGTGTACTCATACTATTTCTATTTATTATTGAAAATAAAAAGGAAGAAACAGAGTATTCAGATGTGTTTTTTGGAAACATAGAGCCGGTGACAGATCATTCACCACCAAGAAGTTAAGCTCTATATTCAAGTAAAAAACGGAGGATTACATGTCAGGAATTTTAAGCATGATTCTGGCGGGAGGGGAAGGGAAAAGGCTAATGCCTCTCACTTCAGAAAGAGCAAAACCCGCCGTACCCTTCGGCGGAAATTATCGAATTATTGATTTTGTACTCAATAATTTTGTAAACTCCGATTTGCTACAGATATTTGTACTTACCCAGTTTAAATCGCATTCGCTAATGAAACATTTAAGCCGCTCCTGGCAGGTAACAGGTTTAACGAATCGATTTATTGATCCTATTCCAGCCCAAATGCAAACAGGAAAACACTGGTATCAAGGGACTGCAGACGCAATCTATCAAAATATCAACCTGATTCGTGGCCTGGATCCAGAAATCGTTTGTGTATTCGGTGGTGACCACATCTATAAAATGGATGTGCGTCAAATGATCAGCTATCACCATGATTGCAACGCTTTGCTGACCATAGCGGCAATACCCGTTCATATATCTCAAGCTGACCAATTTGGAATTATTGAAATAAATGATTCAGGTAAGATGATTGGCTTTGAAGAAAAACCTCAAAGCAATCCCAAAACGATTCCTGGCAGACCAGATTATGTATTGGCGTCCATGGGAAATTATGTTTTCAATGCAAAATCCTTGGTCGAATGCCTCAACATTGATGCTGAAGCTATAGAATCTCAACACGATTTCGGACATGACATCATACCCATGTTGTTTAAGCAGGATGCGGTCTACGTTTATGACTTTTCGACTAACGTCATTCGAGGAGAGCCTGAAGCAAGTATTGGCTATTGGAGAGACGTTGGCACATTAGATAGTTTTTATGAAGCGAATATGGATTTAATTTCGGTTACTCCACCCTTTGATTTATATAACAAATATTGGCCATTACGTAGTTACCACCCTCCAGTCCCACCTGCTAAATTTGTACACGATGAAATGAATCGAACCGGACAGGCTATTCGTTCTATGGTCGGCTCTGGATGCATTGTGAGTGGATCAATCGTTTACAATTCCGTATTAGGTTATAACAATCATATTCATAGTCACTCTTACATTGATGGTTCCGTTATTATGGGCAACTGTGATATTGGCCGTGGATGCAGGATACGTAGGGCTATAATCGACAAGGGTGCCACGATTGCTCCAGGAACTATTATTGGGGAAGACCCTGCCGCTGATCAAAAAAGATTTGTCACGTCAGAAAGCGGCATAGTAGTGATCCCAAAAAATGCCAGAATTGGATTCGAAGAATGAAAGTACTTTTCCTTACATCCGAAATTGAAGGCCTGGTGAAAACCGGAGGATTGGCTGACGTGGCTCGGGCCTTGCCATTTGAACTCAGCCAACAGGGCATTGACGTTAAAATAGTCATTCCCTATTACAAACAGCATATAGATCAAAGCCTGGAGATAGAAATTCCGGCACTGGATGTTAGCCTGAGTAATGATTCAAGACATGGCGTTGCGATTAGACACACCAAGATATCGGGCATTTCGGTGTACCTGGTTGAGCACAACCGTCTATTTGATCGAGACGGCATCTACGACAATGGTTATCATGCCTATGAAGACAATGCCGTTAGATATGGGGTATTAAGCAAAGCCTCACTGAATCTATGTGAAGCGCTAAACTGGTATCCGGATATCTTGCATTGTAATGACTGGCAGACCGCTATCGCACCTTACTATTTAAAGCACCACATGATTGGTCATAGAGGCTTTAAAAAAACCAAATCACTATTAACCATTCACAATGCTTTTTTTCAAGGTCGAATACCTAATCCTCAGCGTGTAACCCTTGGAATCGATGAAAAATTTTATCAGTCGATGTATTTTGAAGACCACCAAATGGTGAACCTGTTGAAAGCAGGTATCATGTTTGCTGACGGTGTTTCTACGGTAAGCCCTGGATACCGTGATGAATTACTTGAACCCAAAACCAGCCATGGTCTCTGGCAAACCTTTAATAGTCGTAAAGATCATTTCAAAGGTATTCTAAACGGATGTGATTACAGGCAGTGGAACCCGGAAACCGACCACTTTATAAAGAAGAACTATAGCCTCAAAGATTTAAGTGGGAAAGCCGTTTGCAAAGCTGAACTGCAAAAAACTTTTGGTTTGCAGGTCGATCCTGACTGTCCGGTATTTGGACTGGTCAGCAGACTAACGGATCAAAAAGGGTTGAATTATTTACTACCTGCAATCAAGAATATTCTTGAAAGTGACAGTTCAGTACAGTTTATCCTTCTGGGTTCCGGCGACCCTGTTTTTGTCCGAAAGCTGAATGAATTGGAAACAGTCTACCCTAATAATCTATGCTTTTATGAAGGCTATAATAACTCTTTGGCTCATCAGATTGAGTCTGGTAGTGATTACTTTTTAATGCCGTCGCTCTTTGAACCTTGTGGTCTCAATCAAATATACAGTTTGAAATACGGAACCCTTCCGATTGTGCGAGAAACAGGAGGATTAAAAAACACCGTTGTTGGTATAAATAAAAACAGCTCAAACATTAAAAAGGCCACCGGAATCAGCTTTAAAAAACCGGACATCAAAGCCTGCGAAAATAGCATAAAAACGGCAATTGACTTGTGGTATAACCATCCCGAAAAGTTTCAACAAATACAAATCAATGCCATGAACATGGATTTCTCGTGGCAGCGCCCTGCAATTGAATACCTGGCACTCTACAAAAAGCTCATTAGTGAAAATGCGCCTTAAGTTGAGAAGGTTTTAACGCTACTAGCGTCAATATTAGTGACAAGAAACAAGCCAGTGCGGCCAAAAGAAAAACCTGCTCTGAGCCATTTCCATCTTGCCACAAGGTGCCAGAAATTAAATTTCCAGACACCAAACCTACACCGGAAACCAGACTGACATATAGGCTTTGACCCATGCCTTGCTGTGCTTTAACAAAAAGGTGTCCGACCAAATAAATTGATGTGCCGTGCATGGCACCAAAAGTGAACGCATGAAGAATCTGGGAAAAAACAAGCCAGGTTAAATGATCTGGAATCCAGGCCATAATTAGCCAGCGTACAATACCTAAAAGTAACGACAAAACTAATAAAGGAAAATAACCAAACCTGTATAGAATCAGTGGAATTAAAGCCATCAACATGGCTTCTGCAATGGGCGCTACTGCCAACAAAGATCCAATCGTGAAAGAATCAAACCCCCACTGTTGCCAATATAAATCAGCAAAACTGTTATAGGGTGCCAAAGCCGCCTGGTTTAACATCAATACCAGAAACAAAATTAAAATAGTAGGGGAAAACAGTTTCTCCAGACCAGATCCGCTATGGACTTCTACATGATGACTGTTATCGACTTCGACAGGTATGCTAAAGGTAATCACAAACAATAGTGAAATTAGGCCGAGTTGCAGATATCTAAACCACTCAATACCCAAAGTTTCCAGCAACTGACCTGACACCCAAACTGAACTTAAAAAACCCAAAGAGCCCCAAAGCCTGACGGATCCATACTTGTGCCTGTTATCTCCAAGAATACCCAGCGTAATCGCTTCAATCTGAGGCAATGCCATACTGATACTGATACCGATGGCAAAGGCCATGATGTAAGTCCAGGTCAATCCTTTTTCTGGGTTAAAAAAGAAAACAGCAGCAAACAAAAGTACGATTGAAATACGAGCCAATAAAATACGTTTTCCTGTCAAATCAGATAAACGAGCAATGATAAAGGGAGCACCAATATTGGCACCAGTGATCAAGGCCATCACCATACCAATTTGCTCAAAGCCATACCCAAAAGATTTCAAATACCGACCGGCATAGGGGAACAATACACCAAAAACAGAAAAGTATGCCCAATATAGGATACTGAGTTTAACAATCGGCATTTTCATGCTCCAATTAAATAAATGTTACTTACTATGAGTCAGCAGAGTGCCTGTTTTCTGTCTTTTTGTGGGCTAACTTTAGATCTCTCTGCTCCTTAAAGAAAGTAGTCATCAGTTCACTACATTCATTGGCAAGAACACCAGCGGTAATCTGCAATCTATGGTTATATATGGTGGAATTCAACAAACTGTTACTACCATGTAATACACCGGCTTTAGGCTCCTCTGCACCATAGACGACTCGGGAAACTCGTGAATGAATTAATGCGCCAAAACACATGGTACAGGGTTCAACTGTTACGTAGAGTGTCGAATCAGGAATTCGATAATTTGAAACAGCACTACCAGCTTGACGTAGTGCTACTATTTCAGCGTGAGCGGTAGGATCGTGCTGACAAATTGGCTGATTATAACCTCTGGATATGATCTTGCCATCCAACACCAATACAGCGCCAACTGGAACCTCATTTTGTTGGAAGGCTATTTTGGCTTGATCAATGGCTTTCGACATATAATATTCGTCGGTCATAGCTTGAGCTGGGCCTCAAATAACTGACTTAGGTGGTGCACTGTCATGGCATACACCAGGCTATGATTATAACGCGTTATGACATAGAAATTTTTCAAACCATACCAATATTCCATGCCCTGTTCGGTCTCTATCTTAAAGGGTAATACTGGTTCATCATCGTTCATTGGCAAGATGGGTGTCCACCCAAGTGAAGCCGTCTCACCGACAGTGGTACTTAACTTCAACCTATTTGAAAGTGCCGACTCAAACTGATCGCCAGAGACATTGGCCTGAACAGTGACTTTACGTCCTTCTTGCCAGCGGTGTTTTCGAAAATAGTTTGCTACGCTGCCAATAGCATCAACAGGATTATTCCAGATATCAGTGTGTCCATCTTTATCGAAGTCAACAGCATAGGCTCGTAAACTTGAGGGCATAAATTGAGTATATCCCATCGCCCCCGCGTAGGATCCCATGACATCGAAGGGACTTATGCCTTCTTTTCTGACAAATAACAAAAATTCTTTCAGCTCTTTTTTAAAGTAACGTTCTCTTTTAGGATCAAAAAATCCGATAGTGGCAAGAGCATCTATTACCCGGAAACTACCCTGGTTCTTTCCGAAACGAGATTCTATTGCAATGATGGAAAGAATGACTTCTGAGGGTACGCCATACTCTTTCTCTGCTCGGTCAAACGCAGATTGATGTTCCTTATAAAAAGCTTCACCCTTGCTGAGAGTAGTCTCAGACACAAACATAGGCTTATAACTCTGATATGTCTTGGTCTTCTCGGCAGGACGAGAGAGGGCTTTTATTATAGATTCCTGGTAATGTATTTGATCAAACCAGGTTACTAACTGCTGCTTATCAAATTGATGCTCTTCAACCAATATTTTAAAAAATGCCTGAACGTCTTCTTGCTGGCTAAAACGTATCGCAAATGCCGATTGTGATAATAATAGAATGCTCATTACACTAATAATACGAAACAAAGTGATTACCTTTTTAATATGTTCTTTTTATGAATAGTCATTATATTTTCTGATGGGTTGAAACAGACATAATTAATCCAAAACTGGCGAGCAGTGTGACAATGGAGGTACCCCCATAACTTATCAAAGGAAGCGGCACACCAACAACAGGCAAGATACCACTAACCATGCCGATATTTACAAAGACATAGATAAAAAATGTCAGTGTCAGACTGCCTGCTAACAATCGTCCGAAACTGTCACGAGCTCTTATGCAAATTAACATGCCTCGAATGGTGATAGCCAAGTAGACACTAATAAGCAACGCAGCACCAATAAAGCCCATCTCTTCCGCTAAAACCGCAATAATAAAGTCGGTATGGCTTTCAGGTAAAAAATCCAACTGCGACTGCGTCCCCTGCATATAGCCCTTACCCTCAAAACCACCAGACCCAATGGCTGTTTTGGACTGAATTATATTCCAACCAGATCCAAACTGATCACTTTCCGGATTTAAAAAGGTTAATACACGCTGCTTCTGATAGGGGTGCATAACGAACAGCCACATCACTGGAATCATCGATAATATAATGGATGAAAAACCAAAAATTAACCGCCAACGCAGACCTGCCAGAAAAATAACAAACACACCTGAAATAGCGATTAGCAGAGAAGTTCCCAGGTCAGGTTGCTTCAAAATGAGGGCAAAGGGAACACCCAGTCCCGATAATGCTGCAAATATATGTTTAAATTTAGGTGGCAAAGGCTCTCTCGTCAGGTACCAGGCTAACGCAATGGGCACCGCAATTTTCATAATTTCTGATGGCTGGAATGCTGGTAATCCGGGTAGATCAAGCCAACGCTGAGCCCCTTTTCCCGTTTTACCCATAACCAAAACCGATATTAGCAACACGACACCAATACCATAGGCACCTAAGCCCCAACGAGCATAGGTTCTCGGATCAAATTGTGCACCAATAAACATGACTAGAAAACCCAGTCCCATGTGCATGGCCTGTTTTTCAACAATAGCGACATTGCCTCCAGATGCACTATATAAAATAAACAATCCACCAACTGACAACACCACTAACAAAAACAACAGTGGCATATCTACATGTAATCGATAGCTTAACGGTGGCTTGCCATGCAGATCCAGATCGGGTAGCGACCGGACATATTCCTGAAACATGCTTATTTTTGCTCCCTAAGTATCCAGTTTTCCATAATGCGCCGTGCGATACGCCCCATAGCGCTTCCATGTTCACCATTTTCTACGAAAACTGTAACCACAATTTCCGGATCTTCAAATGGTGCAAAGCCGGTAAACCAGGCATGGTCGCGCAAACGCTCCTCAATGTCTTCTGCTTTATAGGTTTCATCCTGTGCAATCGAAAACACCTGAGCAGTACCCGTTTTACCGGCAATTTGAAAAGGTGAATCAAATCCGGTTCCACGCGCGGTACCCTTGCTCGAGTGCACTACTCCGCGCATGGCATCTTTCATTTTCTGCCAGTGTTCATTGCCTAGCGCCATGGATTTAGGCAGATTAGGCTCCAACTGTATTTTCAACTTTTTACTGGTATCTTGCACTAAACTGGCCACTTTCCACTGCCCTTCATTTACTAACGTCATGGTAGCAATGGCCACTTGTAATGGGCTCGCTAAAATATAACCCTGGCCAATACCAACATTTAAAGAGTCTCCGGCAAACCAGGACAAACCGTAACGCTGCTTCTTCCATTCCCTGTTGGGGTTAATACCCTTTCGTACATTGTGTACATCTTTGGTGGTATCTCTGCCAAAACCAAATTTATCTAATGCATCGTTCATGTTCTCAAGCTTCATTCGAAAAGCCAGGTCATAGAAATACGTGTCGCATGACTCAATAATGGCGTCTGACAAAGTAACAAAATCTTTATGTCCACCTTCTTTCCAGTCTCTTTTCCGGACGTCCTCGTCATTAGGCAAGATATAGTAACCAGGGTCAGGAACTCTGTAATCCCATGTTGTCACACCACTTTCAAGAGCACCCAGACCCAGGAACATCTTTATCGTTGACGCCGGAGGATATAGCCCTCTGGTCGCTCGATTCAGAAACGGGACATCTTTCGAATCTCTTAAAACAGCATAATCTTCAGTACTAATGCCTGTAACAAATAGATTGGGATTGAATGAAGGATTAGATGTTAACGCCAATATTCCACCCGTTTTAGGATCAATGGCAACAATGGCTCCTCTTCTCCCTTCCAGCTCTTTTTCTGCGAATTGCTGCAACTCAAGATCCAAATAAAGCTTGAGGTCAACCCCCGGCTTAGATGCTTCATTCTCAAGGGTTCTTAGAATTCGTCCCTTGGCATTGGTCTCTACCATTCGAGCGCCTGGCTCACCCAGCAAATCCTGCTCATAGGTCTTTTCAAGACCATTTTTACCAATCTGTATCGTGCCCGCATAAAGCGAACTATCGATCTTTCTGAGTTCTGATTCGTTTATTTTTCCAACATAACCCAACACATGGGCAAAAGTGCTTTCATAGGGATACCGTCTTATAAGCGTTGCATCAACTTCTACTCCGTCAAGGAAATACCGATTTGCAGCAATCCGGGCAATTTCTGTTTCAGTCAATTGTTCTTTTAACACCACCGGCTGAAATGGTCGACGAGATCTCTTTAAACGCGTTTCAAACCGCTCCTCTTCCCATTCTGAAATTTCAATCAAAGATCTTAACTGCTGTAAGGTATCAGGGAGATTCTCAACGCGCTCCATGACAAGGAGAAGGTTATGACTGGGCAGATTGTCGGCAAGTAATACACCATTTCGATCATAAATTAAACCACGAGTTGGTGTTAGAGGCTGTACCTGCACGCGGTTATCAGTGGACTTGGTAACATAGTGATCATGTAAGACGACCTGCAGATAAAACAATCGAGCGACCAGTGCTATAACCATCAGACAAACCAGCAACATAGCAACCAGCATTCGCCGGAACACCAGGTTTTTCTCTCCTGTACGGTCTTGAATATTCAGAGTATCTGCCAACTGCCGCGCTCCGTTTACTTATGATAGGGATGATTATTCATGAGTGTCCATGCCCGGTATAACTGCTCAGCCAACAGAACCCGAACCAGCGGATGAGGTAATGTCAGTGGTGATAAACACCAACTTTTATGGGCAGTTTCTAACACACTGTCATCCAGACCATCTGGACCACCAATGGCAATCGCAATATTATAACCATCCTGACGCCAACTTTCCGCTTCTTTAGACAGGCGAACGGTATCCCAGTTTTGACCATTAAGATCCAGGGTAATTAAACGTTCATTCGGTTTTAATACTGAGAGCAAAGATACTGCCTCCTGCTTTTTAGCTCGAGCCGCATCAGAACCTCTACTACGTTGAGCAGCATTGATTTCGACAAACTCTAGCGAGAAATCTTTTGGCAGTCGTTTTCGATACTCTTCGACACCCAAATTAACCCACTGTGGCATTTTTGTGCCTATGGCTAAGCAACGTATCTTCATAATTAGTTATGATTATGCTTTAGAATGTCCTGGTCCAGGGCCTTCCCACAATCTTTCAAGATCGTAATAGGCTCTGGTTTCTGGAAGCATGACGTGAACAATGACATCGCCATAATCGATTAATACCCATTCACTACCCGGATCACCTTCGCGACCGATGTAATCGAATCCAGCTGCCTTAGCTTTCATTGAAACATTATCTACGATCGCCTGAAGATGGCGATTAGATGTGCCAGAAGCTACAAACATGTAGTCTGCAATACTGGTTTTTCCACGTATATCAAGCTCGACTATATCCTGAGCTTTTATATCTTCAAGCGCATCTATAACAATGGCTCTAAGGTTTACAATTGACATGATTTTCCTGAAGTCGATATTTAGGGCTAGGCATTATATAGATGATTACGAAGAATGTAGTCAAAAACTACCTGGGGAACTGAATTTTTATTTTCCTGAATATCGGCACGAATCATGGTACTGGAAATATTTTGTTCCAATCCAGGCAAAAAATAACAGCTGCCACCGGGCTTTGTTAATAATTGCTTCGCGCTAGCTTGATCTATCCATTGAAATGCTTCCAAAATTGGCGCCGGCACCAAAGAAACATCAAAGCCTGGTCGACTGACTACAACAAGATGACAATAGCGAGCAAGTTCACACCATTGATGCCAGGTCTCCAAACCAAGCAACGAATCAGCACCCATTACAAATGCTATCGGGGTTTCTTCACCTATTTCGTGCCGAATCTCAGCTAATGAATCGACGCTAAATTTTGGTTTTCCAGACCTGACTTCACGATCATCCGTGACAATTTTTTTCCGATATTTCTCTGGTAATGCCTTGATCGCAAGATTTAGCATCTCAATTCTGTGATCAGCAGAAATACCTGCATCCACCTTGTGAACCGGTTTAAAACAGGGCATAAAACGAAATTCATCGAATTCGAGGTGACTGAATACATGCTCAACCAAACGAGTATGTCCCAGATGAATCGGGTCGAATGTACCACCATAGATCAGTATCACAACCTAATTTGCCCATCTCCAAAAACGATATACTTCTGGGAAGTCAGACCTTCCAGTCCAACAGGCCCTCGGGCGTGTAACTTATCTGTTGAGATACCAATTTCGGCACCCAGACCATATTCAAAGCCGTCAGCAAAGCGACTGGACGCATTAACCATCACAGAAGCCGAGTCAACCGTTCTCAAAAACTGCATTGCCCTGGTATAGTTTTCTGTCAAAATCACATCAGTATGCTGAGAGCTATACTGGTTAATATGCTGAATTGCTGCAGCCATATCGGCGACCACCTTAATAGCCAATACAGGTGCCAGATATTCTGTTGACCAATCTTCTTCTGACGCTGGCGTACAGTTTATAATCGCCTGTGTTTGTGGACAGCCTCTAATCTCGACCCCTAATGCAGCATATTCACGCGCCAAAACTGGTAACACGTCTTCGGCGCGACTGGCAGCCACCAACAGAGTTTCCATTGCATTACAGACACCATAACGATGCGTTTTAGCGTTAATGACGATGGGGAGCGACTTCTCCCAGTCAGCATCCTCGTCAATATAGGTATGACAAATACCATCGAGATGTTTAATGACCGGTATACGAGCATCTTTAGAAATTCGCTCAATAAGCCCCTTGCCACCGCGAGGAATAATGACATCAATATATTGATCCATCTGAATAAGATGCCCAACAATAGCTCGGTCGGGATTATTTACAATCTGAACAAGTGTTGTGGGTAATCCGGCTTTTTCCAGCCCTTTACCAATACAGCTAGCTAGTGCCTGATTTGAATGCACAGCCTCACTGCCCCCCCTTAGAATAGCGGCATTACCTGACTTCAAACACAGACTGGCGGCTTCAATGGTTACATTCGGCCTGGATTCATAAATAATGCCAATAACGCCCAGAGGAACCCTCATCTTCCCAACCTGTATACCTGAAGGTCGATACTTCATATCCGAAATTTCACCAACCGGATCCTGAAGGTCGGCAACCTGCCTTAAACCTTCCAGCATTCCTGCAATTCTTTCTGGGTTAAGAGTTAATCTATCTAACATGGCGTCAGTCAGACCATTTTGTCGACCAGCCCGCAAATCTTTATCGTTTTCATTTATCAAATGGGACTGGTTTTCAATAATTGCGTCACTGATAGCAGCAAGCGCTCTATTCTTTTGCTCTGTAGTAGCACCCGCTAAAATATATGAAGCCGCTCGTGCCTGCTTGCCTAATTGGTTTATATATTTTTCAATATCAACAGTCATTTATCTACCTTCACTCATTTGAATGTAAGCTGCCAAATAATTTTCTGGACTCGTATCAATAGAAGAGAACAGACATTAAATTGAAACCCCAGTATAATTATTTTTAATCGTAATACCCACGAATCATTTTAGTTTGATAACAAATAGTATTGATCTATTAGACTAACAAATAATACAAGCGCTACTATTGAGTCAATGTCATGGAATTTATTACCCACTGGATCGAAACCAACCCGGAATACTCAGGGTTGGTCATTTTCATCATTACCTTTGTCGAGACATTTGCTTTCATTGGCGCACTGGTTCCTGGTGTTGTGATCCTATTTGCCGTATCCGCATTAATAGGCAGCAGTCAGTCTTTTGGTTTACTTCCTTTGGTTCTGGTTGCTGGTGCATCAACCGCTATGTCTAACATACTTAGCTTTTACTGGGGCTATGCTCTGAGGCATCGCATTGAGAGCATTCCTTTTTTTCAAAGGCATCAAACAGTGTTAAATAAGAGTTCTGAATTATTTGACCGCTGGGGGCCTCTTAGCATTGCAACCGGCCGATTTATTGGGCCAATCAGACCCTTCGTTGCCTTTGCCGCGGGCACGTTGTCGTTCCCTCCAAAAAAGTTCATTATTTTTGATTCGTTAGCAGTGCTGATATGGGCGCCGGTATATATTGTCCCCGGTTATCTAGCGGGTATGGCGGTAGAGGGGTTTATCCCGTCATGGGAAAAATGGCCACCGCTTTTCTTATTAAGTGCGGCTAGCACATTTGCTCTTATTGCATTTATTGCAGGTAACTTCTGGCTGCAAAGTAACAAACCAAAAGCCCAGCAGTTCGCGAATAAAATCGGTGTCGATGAACTTCCCCTGGCAAGCACCATATTATTGATTTTAGCCTTGGCAATTCAGTGGGCTATTACTAGCCCACTGCCCATTGATGACGCCATAATGATTGGCTTCCAAAAGATATTACAGCCATGGGGCTACGTGGCGGCCGTGGCGGCTTTGTTACTGGCAGATCCGACATTGTTACTACTACAGACGACAATCATTGTGTTGTATACCCTGTTGACCAGACAGTTCAGATTAGCGTTACTCATAACCACTATCGGCTTTTTTGTCCTATTGCCTTTGCATAACATTCAGTGGATACAGCATGCCATCTCTTACGGCATTGCGTCCTTTACCATTTTACTGGGTTCTATAACCGCCATATTTTGTGAAAGCATTCGACCCACCAGACGCTGGTTTTTTTACTTGTTGGCTATTCTCGTGATATTCATTCACTCCACTGCAAATCTTGCATTAGGCATCTACTCATTAAGCCTGGTAGTAAACAGCTTATTGTTTGCTATTGCAGTCACAGCGGTTATTCGAATTGGCTATAGTTTTTTGCGCATTAAAAACTACCAATACTCTGCAGCATTCTGGCCAGTATTCTGCCTGCTATTGTTACTCACAACGAGCTCAGTCGCATCAAATCTGTTACTGAAATCAGCCTGATGCTTCCAAACGAGCAATAGCTTCTACCAGCCCTTGCCAACGTAAACCATGATGATCGGTTTCCATTAGTGCCTGCTTCATGTGCGGGCTAAACGGCAGCAACATAATCAGGTAATTCATAACCTGCTCACTAGAATCATAATCCACCGAATCAGACATGCTTTTGACCATATGATGTTGCAATAATTTTTCCAACAGGCTTTTTAAGGTATTCAACTCATCAACCGGAGGAGACCCGCGCTCTCCTAACGGCTTATTATGAGCAACCCACAAACCTGACACCAGTTGGCGGCTATGGGTGATTTCTACACGCCGAATTCCAACAACAGAGATTGATAGGCAACCATCTATTCCACGATCGAAATCAACAATGGCGGCCTGAGTACCAACAGAAAATATTTTAAGATCACTCTGAACAGTCGGCTCACTCTTTCCTTTAGTTTGAACAATGGTAAAAGGACTACTCGACTTAAGGCAGTCAGCGACCATGTCCAAATAGCGAGGCTCGAATATCCGCAACGGTAGCTGGCAACCCGGCATCAATGGCATCGTTAATGGAAACAAGGGTACATTAGTAGTTTCTTTCAAATTTTCAAACTGTTCACTCATTTACTTCAAACCATATTTATAATTTGGTGGCTAGACATTGCACTTTATAATGTTCGTTATGCAGTACTTTACCCTGGCATGGTTACTAGACTTAAGACACACAAAAACATTTACCTTAAAACTACGACTCATGTTACAAACTAAACGTTTCAAATTTAAACGCTTGCCACCAACACGCAATACAAATGTTTAGCGGAATATTTATGCCCAATAAATCAGTATCCTGGTCTGCGCTTTCGGCGACCTATATCAGTGTTCTCATGTTATCTGCAAATGGCTTATTTTCACAAAGCATTTCATTCAATGCACTCGACATAACATTTCACAGATCATGGATTGCCTTTATCATTTTAACCGCACTGGTTTGGTATAACGAAAGGAATATCCTCCTTAAACAAACAAAAGATTACGGAAGCGCCCTGCTATTGGGAATTTTGCTTTGTGTTCACTGGATTACTTTTTTTCATTCCATGCAGCTGGCAGGCGTGGCTACAGGTATGGTTGCACTGTATACCTACCCCATTTTAACAGCCCTCATTGAACCCTGGTTTACCAAAACAAAAATCGACACAATAGATATTTTGAGTACAGCTTTGGTTTTTATTGGCATTTATTTGTTAATTCCAGGATTTGATATCAATCACACCAGTTTCCAGGGTGTACTTTGGGGTCTTTTTTCTGCATTAACGTTTGCCTTGAGAAATCTTATTCAGCGCTATCGCTTTTCACATTATTCCGCCATCAAGTCACTCAACTATCAGGTTCTGATTAGCGCACTGCTGTTAACAGCATTCTTTTCTCGATCCTTCCCTTTGGAGTTTTTACCTCTAACATTGAACGACACCTGGCTTTTAATCATATTGGGAATACTGTTCACTGCGACTCCTCATGCACTTTTTGCCTTTGCACTAAACAACATTAGGGCAAAATCAGTGAGTCTGATCGCATGTTCTCAACCGGCATTCGGAGCCTTGCTGGCTTTTTGGGTGCTCGAAGAAAAACCCGAAACCATGGTTGTAGTCGGTGGAAGCATTATCGTTTTAGCCGCTATCTGGGAGACTATCCATATTTCAGGATCAGCAAACAAAAGTTAGTCGTAGATAGCTACTGAACATACGCGATCCGTATCATTGTTTTATATGTGTTGTGGGAAGGTATTTTTTGGGCACCTCCGAAAAATGCAACTGAAGACGTTAGGGCAAGCAGCTTACATGGGTGAAAACTCTGCACGTCCTGTACTCCGCCCTTTCGAGCCAGCTAACACGCCTTACATGATTTCCAGAAGAATTTATAAGCATTTTAAATGCGGCCTTTAACTCGGGTATAACGATGCAGTTAATTTTTTACAAGTGCCTTAGATTTTGGTTTGAGCTGGCATAGGGGAAAGGTATTGCCTCCATCGTTTCGACGTAATACAGGCATATAACAGGTTATTCATTGGAACGCATAGGCTTGGGTATACCGGCGCATGATCATTACGCCGGTATACCCAAGCATGACTCGCTTCTGGTCTAGGCCTCCAGGCACTCCGTAAGAGCAGCCAACAATGCGTCAACATGAGCGGATGTACAGGAATCTCCCATCAAGCCAATCCTCCAGATTTTTCCGGCCAAAGGACCTAACCCCGCACCAATTTCAATATTGAAATCTGTTAACAGTCGCTTGCGAATTGCTGCCTCATCAATAGATTCAGGCAACGTCACTGCATTCAACTGTGGCAAACGAACAGCTTCATCAACCAGCGGCTCAAAACCTAGCCTGGACAATCCCGTCCACAACCTCTGACTCATTTCCCTGTGCCTTAAAAATCTGGTTTCTACACCCTCTTCTAAAACAAGACACAAGGCTTCATGCAACGCATAATTCATATTGATAGGAGCCGTATGGTGATAGGCACGGTTACCGCCGGTCCAGTAACTTGCAACCATATTCATATCAAAATACCAGGACTGCACCCTGGTTTTTCTGGACTGGAGAACGGACACAGCTCTATCCGAAAACGACACGGGCGCCAACCCCGGAGGGCAGCTCAAACACTTTTGTGTTCCTGAATAACAAGCGTCAACTCCCCATTCATCGAGTAAAACAGGAACTCCCGCCAGAGAAGTCACCGCATCTAACATCAATAACAAATCATGCTTTTTAGCAATTTGACTGATAGGCTCTATGTCTTGCAACACACCAGTCGAGGTTTCTGCATGCACTAGCGCCAGGGCTTTAGCGTCCGGGTGGTCAATAGCCGCTTTTTCAATATCGTCAGGATTTAATGCGGTGCCCCATTCTGCATGGATTTCAATAACTTCTGCACCACAGCGTTTGGCAAGATCGACCATTCGAGTGCCGAAAACCCCATGTACACCAATAATTATTTTGTCGCCAGGCTCAAGCAAATTAACAAATATAGCTTCCATACCCGCACTTCCTGTTCCTGACACTGGAATAGTTAGGCGGTTTTCGGTATTAAAGAGCACACGCAACATAGCCTGCACTTCGTCCATGAGTTGCAAAAAGGCGGGATCAAGGTGACCAATAATGGGCTTGGCTAAGGCTAACGACACCCGTGGATTAACATCACTAGGCCCCGGCCCCATAAGAAGACGTTTCGGTGGATTAAATGTCATATGTTATCCTCTGAACAACCTCAGCATTAAATTGCCGAACAGGTAAATTTAGTTAGATCGATACTACAAATGCATGATCTACAGCTTACCGAAAATATTAATTGTGAAATACGAACTTTACGAGCGTAATTACGCCAAATATAAACATTACGCAAATTATAAAATTAATCCGAAAGATAGTTACTATTTTTACATAAAAATCATAAGGTTAATTAAATCGGCACTTTAGTATTATTATACTTGTATAAGCTACACTCCTATAACGCTTGGATTAATTGCTTAAACTGCATACAATTCGCTCAAAGCGAAAAATATATAAAGGTGATTTAGTGGAACTTAATAGTGAAAGTTTAAAATTTATTCTAGGTATAAAGGTTAAACAATATCGACAGGAAAAAGGCCTTTCACTTAAAGAGCTTTCAGCAGCAACCAGCCTTTCCATTTCGTATCTTAGCGAAATCGAAAAGGGTAAAAAATACCCTAAACCGGAAAAAATCCTACTTCTGGCACAGGGTCTGGATAAAACCTTCGACGACATGGTGTCCCTACATATTGAAGATGGCGACAATCCAATAACCGCCTTACTGAATTCACCAGTTTTTAACGAATTCCCGTTGCACCAATTTGGCATCACTCTGACCGATGTTTTTGATTTGGTAACCAATACACCATCCAAGGCTGGTGCCTTTATTCGGACCCTGCTTGAAATTGGTCGAAATTACGACATGCAAGTCGAACACTTCCTGCTTGCGTCGTTACGCTCATATCAAAAAATGCACATGAACTATTTCAAAGTTATTGAAGATGAAACCCGGAAATTCAGGACAGAATTCGCAACCCAACTGCAGGGTGAGATTAACACCCGGGCTCTGGAAGCTATTTTATCTTCAACCTACCAGGTAAAGGTTGAATACCAAGATTTATCCCATCAGCCAGAACTGGGATCACTGCGATCCATATGGATTAAAGGTGAAACAGATAAGCTCATCATCAACAAACGACTGCAACCGGTACAACGCTTATTTATTCTCGCGAAAGAAGTAGGCTATCGGGCACTTAAACTTGAAAAGCGCCCTACCACCTCCTCATGGATGCAAGTTGAATCTTTCGATCACGTTTATAACAACTTTAAGTCCTCTTACTTTGCGGGTGCACTTCTGCTCCCGGAAGACCAGATGGTCACTGATCTTAAAATATTTTTTACCAACAAATTTTGGGATACGGAACAGTTCACAAAATTATTAACCAGCTATAACGCAACCCCTGAAATGTTTTTACACCGGTTAAGCCAACTCTTACCTCATCATTTTGGCATGCATAGAATGCACTACCTGCGTTTGCAAAATGAAAAGGATTCTGAGCGTTATCAAATAACCAAAGAATTGAATACCACGAATATTTTTGTACCAAAGGGAATCGGCGGATCCGAACACCACTGCCGACGCTGGGTGTCGGTTAATTTATTGAAAGAATTAAAAGAGCAACAAAAAGATGGTAACAACCCAAACCTGATCGTATCAACGCAACGCTCACACTTTATGGGCTCAGACAAAGAATTTTTCAACATTGCCATTGCCCGCCCACTGAGTCTCTCAGAAGATGTCAATTCAGGCATGACGCTTGGCTTCCAACTCGATAAACGACTTCAAAATGAAATCGGATTCTGGAATGACACCAACATTCCAAAAATGCACGTCAACGAGTCGTGTGAGCGCTGCTCCCTGGAAGATTGCGAAAGTCGAGCGGCTCCTCCGCTTCAACTTATCGAAAAAGAAAAGCACAGACAAAAAATTGCCAGCCTTGAAGGCTATATTGAATCTAACAAAGAAAAATAAGCAGACGCCATGAATCAGTACCTTCTGAGATACCTGGCGATACTGGTCGTCACTGTTTTTGCTTGTCAAAATATAGCTGCAAAAGAACCTAACCAACTCTTTTGGGCGGCATCAAAAGGATCAAAGACACTATTTATCCTGGGATCTATTCATGTTGGCAGTAAAAATTTCTACCCGCTAGACCCGGTTATTTACCAACAATTAGCCGATTCAGATGCATTAGTTGTAGAAGTTATTGATCTTGAATCCAGTGAAACAGCCACCTATTTAAAACAGATTGCCCAGCTACCTCGTGGCGCTAAAATTACCGATGGTTTGTCCCAGAGCGACATAGACAGGGCAACAACCTTGGGAAACAGATTAGGAATACCTTTCTCTTCATTCCTTTATAAAAAACCCTGGTATTACAGCATGGTGATGACCAGCATGCAGTCCATTAACATGGGTTATCAACCCCAATGGGGAATTGACCTGCACCTGATGAAAAGCGCTCAACAATATGGGCTACTGACTATTGGCTTGGAAACAAGCAAACAACAGCTGGATATGATCGACTCCATTCCATTAGACGCGTCGCAATTTCCGTTACTATTAGATGAATTAGAAACCGCTGACCGTATGATCAATCAACTCATACAAGCCTGGAGCCAGGGTAACCTCAATAGCATAGCGCTGCTTATGAAAAAAAGCTTTGAAACCAGTCCTGATATGGAGCATATTCTAATTCAGCAACGCAATATACTTTGGCAGGATCGACTCAACCATTTGCTGAAAACCTACGACAACCTCTTTGTCGTAGTGGGTGCAGGACATCTTCCTGGCGAACAGGGACTAGTTAATTTATTACAAAAGCAGGGTTTTAATTTGGAGACACCCTTATGAGCCTAAAGATCAAAGGTGAGTTCCAGACATTGTTTCGTTTCATCATTAACAATACCGACAACATAGAATCAGACATAGCCAGTCAGGTAGGCAACAACCCGGATCTATTCCATTTGGCACCCATCATTATTGAACCTGCTACCAATCTGGATTTATTCAAAATTGTGTCGGCCTGTCATGACAATGGACTTATTCCTGTAGGAGTAAAAACCACTAACGGGTTACAAATAAAACAAGCCGAAACACTGAGACTACGAGTTAGCCAGCCAAAAACTAAAAACTCTGTACCCGCTAAAGACTCAAAAACCAAAAAAGAACCAGAGCTTGGCTATAAAATAGTATCTAAACCTATTCGGTCGGGTCAGCAGGTGTATGCAAAGGAGGCACATCTCGTGATTATGAGGTCTGTCGGCGCCGGCTCAGAGGTTATGGCAGATGGCGACATTCATATTTATGGTGCACTGAGAGGCAGAGCTATGGCTGGTGTCCAGGGTCGACAAAATTCGCGAATTATTAGCCAGGATATGGACGCTGAATTAATCGCTATTGCAGGGAACTATATAGTGCGAGAAGATATGCCTGAGATAAAGGGTGCAGCACAAGCAACTCTGGATCACGAACGCATCCAATTTGAAAAATTATAGGAATCTATTTTGTCTGAAATAATCGTTGTTACCTCAGGAAAGGGTGGTGTTGGGAAAACGACTACCAGCGCATCCATTGGTATGGGACTGGCTAAAGCCGGCCATAAGACTGTCATCATTGATTTCGACATCGGCTTAAGAAATCTTGACCTGATCATGAATTGTGAACGCCGCGTGGTGTTTGACTTTGTTAACGTGATCCAGGGCGATGCAAATTTATCCCAGGCTTTAATAAAAGACAAACGATGTTCAGATCTCTACATCTTGCCTGCGTCACAGACAAAGGATAAAAACGCGCTCACCAAAGATGGCGTCGCAAAAATACTGGAAGAACTGGCATCAGACTTTGAATACATTGTATGTGACTCACCCGCAGGCATTGAACAGGGTGCATTGATGGCGCTTTACTTTGCTGACCAGGCTATTGTAGTAACAAACCCGGAAGTGTCGTCTGTTAGAGATTCTGACCGAATACTGGGCATTCTGCAAAGCAAGAGTCGACGCGCCGAACTCAATATGGAACCGGTTAGAGAACATCTGCTTATCACTCGCTATCAGGCCGAACGTGTTGAAAATGGCGAGATGTTATCGATAGACGATATAAACGATATTCTTGCGATAGACCTTTTAGGTGTTATTCCTGAAGATACATATGTATTGACCAGCTCGAATGAAGGCAACCCGGTAATCATGAACGAAATCAGCCATGCCGGACAGGCCTATCAGGACGCTGTTGGCCGATTTTTGGGCAAGGATATTGCTCATAGATTTCTGGATCCGGAAAGAAAGGGTCTCATAAAGCGAATGTTTGGAGGTTAATATGAGCCTATTCGGTCGTTTTAAAGATACTAAACCCAAATCTGCCAATATCGCAAAAGAGCGACTGCAAATTATTGTTTCTCATGAGCGTAATCGCCGTTCGGCGCCTAGCTATTTATCTGCCTTGCAGAATGACATCCTGGCAGTCATTAAGAAATATGTAGATGTTGATGCCGACCAGATCCATATTAATGTTAGCCAGCAAAATAATACGTCAGTGCTTGAGATGAATGTAAATCTGCCTGACTAACCCATAAAAAAACCGGGCTTATTTATGGCCCGGTTTGTAGGCTTGCTCATAGGTCTGCTCATAGGTCTGCTTATCGATCTGCTCATTGCACAGAATTATTTACAGGGTCGCCTATTGTTCCACCTTCTAGCTTTCTAGATATTTTTCGGCATCCAGCGCCGCCATACACCCCGTTCCAGCAGAAGTAATTGCCTGGCGATAGATATTATCCATAACGTCACCTGCGGCAAAGATTCCAGGAATGCTGGTTTGGGTTGCATTACCCTGCGTACCGCTTTGAACTTTGAGGTAGCCACCCTGCATTTCAAGCTGATCAGCAAAGATCCCGGTGTTTGGTGTATGACCAATCGCAATAAAAACGCCGTCAACGGCTAGATCCTGGCTTTCACCCGATTTAACATTTTGAATACGGGCACCTGTGACCCCCATATTGTCACCAAGCACCTCTTCCAGTACCGAATCCCAAAGAATCTCTACATTGCCATTTTTGGCTTTTTCCATTAACCGATCAGACAGGATTTTTTCACTTCGGAATTTATCTCGACGATGAACAACAGTCACCTTGCTGGCAATATTTGAAAGATAGAGCGCCTCTTCAACAGCGGTATTACCACCACCCACCACCACAATAGGCTTGTTTCGGTAAAAGAATCCATCGCAGGTAGCACAGGCAGAGACACCCTTGCCTTTGAACGCTTCTTCAGATTCTAAACCCAGGTATTGTGCACTGGCACCGGTTGCAATAATTAGTGCGTCACAGGTATAGGTACCCTGATCACCAACCAGCTTAAAAGGCTTTTCAGTTAAATGTGTAGTATGGATATGATCGAAAATAATTTCAGTGTCAAAACGCTTGGCGTGCGCTTCCATTTGCTCCATTAACTCTGGCCCCTGAAGCTCAGCATGACCTCCTGGCCAATTCTCGACTTCGGTCGTTGTCGTCAGCTGACCACCCTTTTCCATTCCGGTAATTAATACCGGATTTAAATTAGCCCGTGCTGCATATACGGCAGCAGTATAACCCGCAGGGCCTGAGCCCAGAATAACTAATTGAGAGTGTTTATTATCAGACATATTTGGCTACCCTAAATAACGCAGCAGCTGAACATAAACTGCTGCGGATAATTGAATTCGTTCGTGTTTTAAAATGTATCGGGGCAGGCTAAATTGCATAACACCCCATATCAAGTTATCTATGAATTATGGTGACAAGCTAAAGAAATTCAATGTAATCCTGAAAAATATCGACAGAACCCTAAACAGAACCCAGGATGTAAACTCAAAAGGGCTCTAAGAAAAAACAAAAGAAATTGAACCTAAGCCCCAAAAAATATGCATTCTGTTACCGCTTCAATCAACCGAACGCAAGCCACTAAAATCATCCGAGTAATACAAAAACCACTGACAGCCCCGCCAACCAGATCAATCGAGCCCGTTCGATCAGTAACATCTGCGATTTAAGAACCCGGGTTGTGCCCCCCAGAGTTTTGAGGTTTAACGCCTGACAAACATAATCTATCAGCTGTTGTTTTTCGTCTTTTTGTTCGGTACTCATATCAGATAAAAACAACTTAAATGTATGTTCAAAGTTGCCAACCAGAGACAGCACCAAACCGTGCAATCTAACGGAAGGCCAATTTAATCCATACTGAATAGACCTGACCGTCTTAACATCTTTAGGTTGACGATCAATCTCAGCGTCAGATGCAATTCCTGATAATTCATGGTGCATGGCATTATCCGTCAGCCTAACTAAAACAACGCCGGCACTCCCCAAAAGGGCATACCAAAATATTATATTGAAGAATCGAGAAAAGGTGACCAAACTCAAATGATGATTAACGGCATGACATACATCAGACAGCGAAGTCGTTGCAGGCATTGTTCTGATTTCAAACTTGTCAATGGCTAACTGCCTGGCGGGCGCTAACTTCTCGGCTTCTGCTGAGGCAATAAATTGATCAACAGCCTTACGCCAGCCTCCGGTACCACTAGCCCAAAACAGAATCACTATGTCCACAGCCAGCGTAACTAAAGCCAAATCGATAATGATCAACAGCCAGCCTACCAATACCGCCGGCACAATAACCGAGATAAGCAAGATGGCATTATTACCTAAAGACTTCTTACCTAGCCAATCAATAAACTGATCATACCAGGCGTCTGGATGTGACACATGAAAATCGGGCATGGTTTTTTGAAGCAATAGCAGTGAAAAAATAGCAATCAAACTCATTCTTATTAATCCCTTGAATAGCCTGTAAACAGGTATAATACAGCATAACCCATTTGGTTAATAATGGGCTTTAATTTTGCCATCGGGTGATTGAAAGTATAATATCGCGGGCTCAAAAAATCGGACGGTAACAGGCGGCCTGTCAATGAATATTAACGATGTACCCTATTTCGAAAAACTCCAGAGCCATCTCAAACGCTCAGTGGCATTCGCTATTGAAGAAGATATGGAAGATGGCGACATTACCGCCCAACTGATTCCTGAAAACCAGCAATCAAAGGCGCAAATCATGGCCAAAGAAGATGGCGTATTTTGCGGTCGTGAATGGGTAGACGAGGTGTTTTTTCAGGTTGACCCCGAGGTTAAACTCAATTGGCATCTGGAAGATGGCGATAAGTTCGAGGTAGGCGAGATCCTTGTCGACATAGCCGGAAAATCTCGTTCCATTTTAAGTGCTGAACGACCCGCCTTGAATTACTTACAAACCCTTTCGGGCACAGCAACCGTGTCTCGTCGCTACGCCAGTACTGCCCAGGGTAAAAATATTCAGGTATTGGATACCCGCAAGACCATACCTGGCTTACGTCTGGCCCAAAAATATGCAGTTCGTGTGGGAGGTTGCCATAACCATCGCCTGGGTTTATACGATATGTT
>Ga0224506_10000595_pt1 | contig 29648 bp, 27 predicted proteins | sample SF_Jan12_sed_USG_2_FD_169108 | JGI IMG/M metagenome (GOLD analysis project Ga0224506, IMG submission 169108) | Sediment microbial communities from San Francisco Bay, California, United States - SF_Jan12_sed_USGS_8_1 | ecosystem: Environmental > Aquatic > Marine > Sediment | place: USA... | reverse complement strand
GAACGCTGATGACGTAATAGTAGAAAAAAGTATCGTTAGGGGCAGGAGTTTATACAAAGAAGGGAGAGTTAGTTAATGGTAAGCCCTTTGAAAAAATTGATTCCATAACTATGATTAGGTAAAAAATGGCTAATAAGTATACCTTTATAATTGTTGTCGTATTTCTTTTTACACATGGTGTTGTAAAAGCTCAAGACCCTGTTTTTTCACAATTCTATGCAGCCCCTCTTTATTTGAATCCCGCACTTTCAGGTGCAGAAACTAGTATTTTGCTTAATGTGAGCTATAGAAGACAATGGCAAAGTTTGGATTTACCGTATGATATAGGACAGTTTACGTTTAATTATCCTCTGATTACAAATACAAGAATCAGGAAACATATAGGAGGAATAGGATTGTCCGTTTTTAGAGAATCGTCAGGTGTAAATAGAAGTCTGTTAACCATGGGGGCGTTAGCTTCTGGTGCATTTAATTGGAGTTTTGATCGCACAGGAATAAATAAAATTTCAATAGGTCTACAAGCGGGCTTTATTCAGAAATCAATAAATTTCAACAATTTTGAATGGAGTTCTCAATATGATCCTTTTTTAGGATTTCAGGCTAGTGTTGCCCCTTCTATCATAAATGAACTTGAAGGTAGTAGAGCATATCCAACTTTTAATGCAGGTGTGTTATGGTCTCATAACCCTGATAAAATAGTATCGCCATTTAGTGCTTTTGTTGGAGTAGCTGCGTCAAACCTCAATAAGCCAAACGAATCATTGGTTCAAGATAAATCATATAACTTACCAATGCTTTTTAAGTTTCAGGGAGGGCTAGACTTTCATCTTACTTCTGTATTAATATTATCTCCTAATGTATTGATTTTGAGACAAAATGAAACGAATCAGTTTAATGTAGGCACCTATCTTGGTTATAATTTTATTGAAAAAAGAGATGCTATTAATGTCATACAAATAGGAGTATGGCATAGGGTAAATGATTCTTTTATTTTTTCTGGGGGTTTTACTAACAATAAGGTTTTCGTTGGGATTAGTTTTGATTTTACTTCCTCAACGCTAAGGTATGATACTCGTAGACAAAGAGCTTATGAAATATCTATCTCTTATAAAATTCCTCAAATTAAGGGGTTAAGACGTTGCTCAATACCCTTATTATAAATGTTTTCTTGCTAAACGAATAAATAGAGATATATGGATTTTACCCTATACATGAGGTTTATTGAATTCATTTAAACTGTATTTGATGTAATATCAATTAACATTTATAATGACACATATCTTCCTATGAATTTAATTTTGTGATGCGTAAAAAATGCTCCTCGTAACAATGCTATGACTGTGCTTTTGCCTTTCTCAAAATCAAATTCCATACAAAATCTTTTGCGCCCTTATAAACCTTAATTGGTATAATAGCATTCAAACGTGCCATCAGGCTAATTTTACTGCGCTCAATCATATTCCTATTTGTTGAAAACAAGTGGATAACTATCTGATTTTTGTGGATAAGTACCTGCTTTTACATTCGTGAATTGGTGTATAAATAGTGTAAAACTTAGAATCTAATTCTTTGTTTATCAGCAATATAGTTACGATATTGGATATACCAAGTGAGGGATATTCACGACAAACACAAAAGAGTGTTAGGGTAGTAATGCAAAATTTGTGAAACAAGATATCGAAAGGATTATAATCTCAGGAATATAATTTGAAATGGCGAAAGTCACAAAGAGTCTGTTTTATAGAACGGTTCACATCTACTTCGTTTTATCGGTTTTAATCGAGAATACTGAAGAAAGGAGTTGAATTTTAGAAAATATACTAAAGGGATTTATACTTCTAAGTATAAAACTGAAATGACTAAAGTCACAGAAAGTTGTTGGATGAAGTCTCGATTTATCGAGATCGTTTGAGAGTTTACATAACACCCAGATTTTGAACCTATTGCTTTGGCAATATGAACGCAAATGAAGTTTGATAACAGTAACTTGGCATAGATAATAACTAAGGTTATTATCTATGGAATGGGGGTTTTTCGAATAGAAAAGTCCCCATTTTTGTTATTAGAGATTAGAACATGTACTCCACAAATAATAAATACAACATATTTTTAATGAATAAATAATTGAAATAGGTGATTGTTTACAATGTAAATACATTTGTATAGTTTTGCGGTACATTAAATAGTACAGCTATCAAAAAATTTGATATTCCCGAATATTATCGCTCTTCCATAACGGGAAGAATTAAGGAGGCAAGGAAAAATAATGATCCTCGAAAAAAGGATTTCACCCCTACCTTACTCGATTTTGGTCCTGTCCAGTTTTATATTGCCCGTCATTTTGGATTTTGTTATGGAGTTGAAAATGCAATCGAAATTAGCTATAAAGCATTAGAGGAAAATCCGGATAAAAACGTATACCTTCTCAGTCAGATGATACATAATCAAGAAGTAAATAATGACTTGGTAAGTAGGGGTATAAAATTTATTATGGATACTGATGGGACACCGTTTATCCAATGGAATGAGTTAAAGTCGGATGATATTGTAATTGTTCCTGCTTTCGGTACTACCATCGAAATAGAAAAAATACTTCAAGGTATTGGTATTGAAGTACAGAAGTACAACACAACCTGTCCATTTGTAGAAAGGGTTTGGAAAAGATCTGAAAAGTTAGGACAAATAGGGTATACCATAATTATACATGGCAAACATAACCATGAAGAAACGAGAGCTACTTTTTCGCATAGTAATGAAAATGCTCCTTCACTGATAATTCGTGATATTAAGGAAGCTAAATTCTTGAGTGAAATTATTTCTGGAGAAAGGGATGAAAACGAATTCTTCTCTGTATTTAAAGGTCGATTCTCTCAAGGGTTTGATCCTTCTAAAGATTTGCAGCGGGTAGGGGTTGTTAATCAAACGACAATGTTGGCTTCCGAAACGCAAGAAATGGCAGATTACATAAAAAAGACCATTATTAATACGTATGGTGAGGAGAAATATAAAGATCATTTTTCAGACACTAGAGATACCTTGTGTTATGCCACAAACGACAATCAAGATGCTACTTATCAGTTGTTAGAGTTAGAAGCTGATCTGGCAATTGTAGTGGGGGGGTATAATTCGTCCAATACCTCCCATATCGTTGAGCTCTGTGAAAGAAAATTCTCCACTTATTTTATTAATTCTGAAAAGGAAATTAAATCGAGTACTGAAATTCACCATTACAAGTATGAAAGTCAAAAAAAAGAAATTTCTACTGAATTTATTCCTCAAAAATCTCCCGTTAAGATTGTACTTACGAGTGGTGCCTCCTGCCCAGACACCATTGTTGACAGAGTAATGTTAACTCTATTGTCGTTTTTTGAAAACACAAAAGAGGTAGAAGAGGTTCTCAATATGAAGACTCTGTAAGGGTGTTTTTTTTATCTTAATAATAAAAGCTACCCTTCAGGAAGGCTTATCCCTTTAATTTTTCTGTAAAGCGAAATGGCCGCACTATCTGTCATGCCCGATATAAAATCGATGCATGCCATAAGTATCGCATATACATCCTGTTGGCTGTTGTCCATTCGTACTTTTATGTCTTCAGGAAGTAAGCGCATAAGGTTGGAGTGCTTTCTAGAACAAGCTTCTTTCGCAAAATAGTAATTATATGCTGCGGTCGAGAATGACTCTAACAACCCTGGTAAAACTTCAAATCCAGCTGCTTCTTTTTCCATCACTTTTCGTGATTGATATATTTTAGTAATAGATATTTTCTCTATTTCATCTAGAACGTTACTCGATTTAATTTGCCCTGTTATCGCTTTGTCAAATGCTCCTTCCAATATAAGTTTTTCATTTGCCAAAAACACATCCACACATTGATCTACCAAAATACTGATTGCCATAGCACGTAGTATCCCAATTTTTTCGGCATTACTACTGTATTTGTCAAGTTTTTTGCGGTCGAAATTTTCTCCAATTATCTTGGCGAAAAGGGCTACTGTTTCGTCAAACCCTACTAACCCTAGCCTACAGCCATCTTCCAAGTCGATAACCTGATAACAGATGTCATCTGCAGCTTCTACTAAAAAGGCCAATGGATGCCTGTTCCAAATTAGATCCTTGTCAGAAACACGCAATAACCCTACTTCTTGAGCTACTTGCGCAAATGCTTCTTTTTCGCTTTGAAAAAAACCGTATTTTTTTTGACTTTTTTTACTTTTATCTTGCTGTGTTATTTTTGATTCTCTAGGATATTTAGTGAAAGAGGCTAATGTGGCAAACGTCAATTGTAAACCTTGATTTTGCTGCATTAATCGAAACCCCTGAGCATTACCTTCAAAATTTACAGCGTCTTCCCATTGTTTGTCGCTCAATCTACTTTTAAACAATTCTCCCTGTGGGTGGTGTTTAAAAAAATCTGAAATGGCCGATTCTCCTGAATGTCCGAAAGGAGGGTTGCCAATATCATGTGCTAGCGCAGCAGCGGCAACAATAGCTCCAAAATCGAACGAATTAATGCCCTTCTTTTTTAATTCTGGGTAGCGGTTTATCAGTACTTCCCCTACTTTTTTTCCTAATGAACGTCCAACACTCGATACTTCCAAGCTATGCGTTAACCGAGTATGTACAAAATCATATTCGGGTAATGGATGTACTTGTGTTTTGTCTTGTAACCTGCGGAAAGGGTGTGAAAAGATGATACGATCATAATCCTTTTCAAAATCACTCCTAAAACTCTCATCACCTTTCGATTTTTTTCCTATTCGATCAGAAGAAAGCAGTTGTATCCAATTCATTGTAATGAGGTTTGTTTCTTAACTATTCTCAAAGAAAATCAATTTTAATTCAAACAGGTAAAATGAGCGTGATTATATTCTAAAAAATAAACCATTGATAGTGATGTAGTCGCCATGATTTCTATTGGTTTGTTTATAAAGCTGTCTCTATGAAATAATAATGATGTACTGATAAGCACATCAGCTATTGTTCAAAAACTCAATATTCCTCTTTAACCCTAAAAGTTTGGTGCGTTTGACAGCCGATTTTTTAAAAACCTTCAGAAACACTTCTTGGGTGATTTCTTGCCAATCTTGTTTAGTCATGGCAGCTAAATCGGGGTGAGGGGAAAATTGAGACTCTTGGTGAGGGGTCGAAAATCTATTCCAAGGACAAACATCTTGGCAGATATCGCAGCCAAACATCCAGTTCTCAAATTTACCTTTTACTTCGTTGGGAATTTCATCTTTAAGTTCAATTGTGAAATAAGAAATGCATTTGCTTCCATCTACCACATAAGGAGAAGTAATGGCTTCCGTAGGGCAGGCATCGACACAGGCAGTACAGGTACCGCAATGATCGGTAACTGGGGCATCTATTTCTAATTCTAGGTCAATAATTAATTCTGCTATAAAAAAGAAGCTCCCATTACCTTTGTTGAGTAACAAACTATTTTTGCCAATCCATCCTAATCCACTCTTTTGTGCCCAAACGCGCTCCATAACTGGGGCAGAGTCGACAAATGCACGCCCCGACACCTCTCCAATTTCTTCATGAATCGCCTTAGTAAGTGCTTTTAGTTTTTCCTTGATTACGAAATGATAATCAGTGCCATATGCATATTTGGCTAATTTGTAATTATTGGTTTTTGCTAAATCTTGTTTGGGAAAGTAGTTGTATAGAAAAGTAACTACTGATTTTGCGCCTTCAACGAGTTTGGTGGGGTCGAGCCGTTTATCGAAATGGTTAGCCATATACCCCATCTGGCCATGCATATCCTTTTTTAGCCAATGTTCTAACCGAGGGGCTTCTTTATCTAGGTATTCAGCCTTAGCAATCCCACAAAATGAAAAACCAAGTTCAGTAGCTTTCGCTTTTATAAATTGGGCGTTTTTATGACTAGAAGAAAATTTCATTCTTATTCAAACAAGCTTCCAGAGCGTGTAGGAGGAACAATTTTTAAATGCTTGTAAGCCAGTTCAGTAGCTTCTCTACCTCTTGATGTGCGCTTAATATATCCTTCCTTAATCAAAAAAGGTTCATACACCTCTTCTATTGTTTCGGCCTCTTCTCCACAAGCGGTAGCAATCGTGGAAATACCAACAGGACCTCCTTTAAATTTTTCGATAATAGTAGATAATATTCGGTTATCCATATCATCTAATCCATTTTGATCTACATCTAGTGCTTTCAATGCTATTTCGGCAATCTCCTTGGTAATATTTCCATCTCCTTTTATTTGGGCAAAATCCCTTGTTCTGCGCAATAGATTATTCGCAATACGAGGTGTGCCTCTACTTCTTCGAGCAATTTCTGATGCTGCATTGTTTTCAATAGGGTTGTTTAATATTTCTGCTGAACGTTGTATAATTGTGGTTAGCAGTGCAGTATCATAATATTCTAAACGAGCATTAATCCCAAAACGGGCACGCAAAGGTGATGTGAGTAATCCAGAACGAGTGGTAGCACCTACCAAGGTAAATGGATTTAAGTTTATTTGTACCGTTCTAGCATTTGGACCACTATCAAGCATGATGTCAATCTTAAAATCCTCCATAGCTGAATATAAATATTCTTCAACTATGGGATTTAACCGATGAATTTCATCGATAAATAAAACGTCATTATCTTCTAAGTTGGTTAGTAGCCCTGCCAAATCACTTGGCTTGTCGAGTACAGGACCTGAAGTTACTTTAATGCCCGTATTAAGTTCATTGGCAATAATATGAGAAAGGGTAGTTTTCCCAAGTCCAGGAGGGCCATGAAGTAATACATGATCTAATGCTTCTCCACGTTGTTTCGTAGCCTGTACAAAAACTTTTATGTTTTCTACTATCTTATGCTGACCAGTAAAGTCACCGAAACTTAAAGGCCGTAAAGCTTTTTCAATTTCTTTTTCAACTGGGCTGAAATTTTCATCATCACCATCAAGATAGTCTTCCCGCATAATTCTTATTTTTGTTGGCTACTAAAGTAAATATTTAACCATGCAATTTTACTAAATTGCATGAAAAATACACATGAATAGAAAGAAACGTTCATTTGTAGGTTAATAATCCTGGACTACATTTTACGATTAGAATGAATTTAAGACTTAAAAATATTATCTATACGCTAGGCTTAATGTCGGCACTATTTCTGGTATGGCATTATCGTCAAGACGAAAAACCACCTTTATTAAGTATTGAGGGGAAAACAATGGGGACTACGTATCATATTAAATATTTCGATAAAGAAGCTAGAAATTTACAGCCACAAATAGATTCTTTACTTGAAATTTTCAATCAATCATTAAGTACCTATTTGTCTACTTCGGAAATATCGCAGCTAAACAACGATTCTGTTTTTTACTACGACTTGCCTTTTTTTAGAGAGGTGGTATCAAAAAGCGCAGAAATTTCATCGTTAACTTCAGGCGCTTTCGACCCTACTGTTATGCCTTTGGTAAATGCTTGGGGTTTTGGCCCTGAAGAACGAGTAACCATGGATAGTAGTTATATCGATTCGCTAAAGTTTTTTATAGGGTTTGACAAGATGATTAAATTCGATAATAATAAAGTTTGGAAGTTGGATAATCGTGCTACTCTTGATTTTAGTGCCATTGCCAAAGGCTACGGTGTGGATGTTGTAACTGAATTTATCACTCATCAAGGAATTATAAATCTATTTGTAGAAATTGGAGGAGAGGTAAACGCTAGAGGTAGAAATTTAAAAACGGATAATCCTTGGCGGATAGCGATTATCCATCCTGAATCGGATATGCTTCAGCCTACGTTTATTGCTCAGTTAGCGCCAGGCAATAAAGGCATTGCGACTTCTGCTAATAATTTTAATTATCGAATAATTGATGGCGTAAAATATTCTCATACTATTAGCCCTTATTCGGGTTACCCAATAAAACAAGCCATATTAAGTGCAACTGTAGTTGCTGATGACTGCATGACTGCCGATGCACTTGCTACGTCCTTTATGGTAATGGGACATGAAAAAGCAATTGAGTTAGTTAACCGACAAAACAATGTGGGGGCATTTCTTATCTTTAGCGATTCGACAGGAGGCATTGATTATTTTGTGTCCGAAAATTTGAAGGATAAAATTAAGCTACTAAATTGATGAGAAACGGAAAAGAATGGTTTGGTGAATGGTTTGATTCGCCCTACTATCATATTTTATATAAAGATCGAGATTATACAGAAGCACATTCATTTATTGATCGTATTTCTAGTTACTTGGCATTTACCCCCAATGATAAAATTCTAGATTTGGCATGTGGGAAAGGGCGTCATTCTATCTACTTAAACAAAAAAGGATTTAATGTTGTAGGGCTAGACTTATCGCCATCGAATGTTCAGCATGCTAAAAAGCATTGTAACGATCGTCTTCAGTTTTTTGAACATGACATGCGAAATTTGTTTGGCAAAAATGAGTATGATTATGTGCTAAATATGTTTACAAGTTTCGGGTATTTTAAAACTGAAAACGAGAACCAAGGAGCAATCACTAACATTGCCGATAGCCTGAAATCGGGAGGGAAGTTAGTACTTGATTTTTTGAATCCGTACAAAGTAATTCATCACCTAACTCCTGAAGAAATTAAAATTAAAGAAGGGATAGAATTTCACATTACAAAAGAAGTTGATGATGAATATATAGTAAAGAATATTAAGTTTGAGGATGAAGGAAGTCAATTTACATTTCAGGAAAAAGTGAAAGCAATATGCAAGAAAGAATTTTTAACTTACTTCGCAAAAGCAGAACTAGAAGTTAAAGCAATTTTTGGCAACTATTCATTAGACCCTTATGATTGTGATCATTCGGAAAGAATGATATTTATAGCAGAAAAATGATACTAAGTACCCTTGTTTTATTTTCAATTACTTTTTTGGCTGGTTTGCCAATTATACATACTCGCAAAGGTTGGAGTGGTGAGAAGTTGAAATTGACACTCATTTTTGCAGGAGCATATTTATTTTCAATTACGATTACTCATATTTTACCCGAACTCTATACACAAGCAGGGGAGAGTGCGATAAAGGTAGGGGTTTTTGTGTTGATTGGCTTTTTTGTACAGCAATTTCTAGAGTACCTTACTTCAGGAGTTGAACATGGACATATGCATGAGCAAAGTGGGAACCATCAACATGGCTCTTTTTCTTCACTTTTTGTGGTTACAGGGCTTTGTCTACATTCTTTTTTGGAAGGCACTCTTTTGGCACACCCTAGCTCAATGCATGCACACAATGATGCCACAGGACTTTTGGTAGGCATAGTAATTCATAAAATTCCCGCTGCAATTGCATTAATGTCAGTGGTAATGTGCCATATAAAAAGTAAAATAACGGCATACACCTATCTTTTAATCTTTTCAATCTCTTCGCCTTTAGGTTTAATTTTAAGCGACTATGCTGCACAGCAAGGATTTTTTAGTCCAGAAATGATTGTAATGTTGTTCGGAATTGTAAGTGGTAGTTTTTTGTACATTTCAACTACTATATTTTTTGAAACCAGCCCTGGTCATCATTTCAATTTCAAAAAAGTCGCAATAAGTTTGTTAGGAGCATTTTCGGCTATTTTTATAGATTATTTATTCTAGTATAAGTAATTTTTATTTATTAATTTAAACATGAATTAATATAATTTTTTAAATAAAAATAGAATTTGTTGAAATTTAATTATAATTAATCAATCATAATAAAATAAATTGAGTTAATTTGTGCTAGATTTTTTTATAAAAATATACGGTCTAGCCTATTTTAGGCTGATCAGAATAGAAATATGATTAATGCAATAGTAATAGATGATGAGAGGAAAGGGCGAAACCTTTTAGCCAATGTTATTTCAAAATATTGTCCAGAGGTAGAAGTAATAGGCGAAGCAGAAAATATAAAAAAAGCTTATGAGGTTATTAATAACACACATCCTGATTTAGTGTTTCTAGATATTGAGATGCCTAATGGGAATGGTTTTGATTTGCTAAAAAAGTTCTCTGATATTAATTTTGACATCATTTTCACTACTGCATACGACCATTATGCTATAAAAGCTATAAAATATTCTGCACTAGATTATTTATTAAAACCTATTGATATTGATGATTTGCAGGTTGCGGTTAAAAAAGTAGTCCGAAAAAGAAATAAACCGACAAACATTAATGAAAGTATTGAAGTATTGCTATCCTCATTAAATGGCAAAAAAATTACGAATAAGATTGGAATCCCTGATCATGAAGGAGTATCCTTAGTGGAAATAAAAGATATTATCAGATGTCAATCATCTAGTAATTATACCATTATATACCTGTCTGATGGTTCAAAAATTACCTCTACGAGGACATTAAAAGAATATGATCATTTGTTTAACGGCATGCCATTTATGCGTGTACATAATTCAAACCTTATAAACCTTCATCATATTAAACGCTTTGTAAAAGGCGATGGTGGTTATGTTATATTGTCTGATGACTCTGAAGTGGAGGTGTCGAGAAGGAGAAAGAACGAGTTATTAGAAGCTATTGCAAATATATAATTACTCTATTGGAATATAAATATTGATCCTTGTACCCGTTTTTTTACTGTCAAATTCACTTAAATCAATTATTTCAATGCTTACATCATTTCTTAATTGATCATTAATGATTTTAAGCCGATCACTAGTAATTGCCATACCTTTTGATATATGAGTGTCTTCATCTGTTTTGTTTTTTAACGAAGCTTTTATTCCGATGCCACTGTCTTCTATTGCACAACTGATAATATTTTCCTTTTGACTTAAACGTATTGTAATTAACCCTTTCTTGTCACTCGGTATTATTCCATGACGAATAGAATTTTCTATAAATGGTTGTATCAGCATTGGAGGTATTCTACAGTCACTTATATCGATACTATTGGATATTTTAATTTCATATTTAAATTTATTGTCTGACCGTAAATTCTCCAAATCCATATATAGTTCTAATGCCTCAATTTCGTCAGCTAAAGGTACTGTTGAAGATTTAGAGTTATCCAAAATCATGCGCATCAATTTTGAAAATTTTGATAAATGACGTGATGCTATCAAGGATTCATTATTTTGAATATAATACTGAATTGAATTTAGTACGTTGAAAATGAAATGTGGATTTATTTGCGCTCGTAGTGCTTTACGTTCTGATTCCACCATTTTACGTTCTGATTCTAACAATAATTGTTGATTAGCTGCTTTTTTGTGTAAATGTTTAATTCGGAACAATATAAAACTCCAAATAGATGTTATACAAACTAATATAGCTAATGTAATAAACCACCAGCGGAGATATATAGGATAATTAATTTGAAAACTAAAAGTAGAGTAATTTGGATTCCAAGCACCTTTTTCATTAGATGCCATAACCAAAAAAGTATATTCCCCTGGGGGAAGGTTGGTGTAATTAGCTTCCATCTTATTAGTTTCAGGAGCCCAGCTGTTATCAAAGCCTTCTAACTTCCATTTGTATCTTATTTTTTCTGGGGCTTTTAAATTTATGCCTACAAAGTTAAAAGTGAGTTGATTTTTATCATAAGGTAAAATTAATGAGGTAGGTAGTTTATACCAACTTGTAAGCGAATCGGAATAATTAGACCAATCAACATCCTCAAAAAAAAGTTTAATATCTGTTATATGTGAAGTAGTAGGTGATGTTTGATAGTTGATAGCGTCAGGTTTAACGATTGTTGCTCCTTTTATAGTGCCGAACCATAAATTCCCTTTACTATCTTTCATTCCTCCTTTGTCATTGGTTTCTATACTTGTAAACCCTTCGTATTGATCAAACTTATAATTATCAATAATGTTTTTATTTTCATCAAATACTAATTTTTGGATTCCTTTGGTACCCCCTATCCATATATTTTCTCCATCAACAACTAGGTTATAAATAACTTCCATCCACAGACCATCTTTTATTCCGTAATTCCTTATTTTACCTTTATGATAATGCGAAATGCCTTTATCTGTACCTATCCACATGCCTCCCTTTCCGTCTGGAACTACTTGAGAAATGGTATTTGAATTTAGTCCTTTGTCTATTGTGAATGATTCAAATTGTTCATTTGAATACTTATACAAGCCATTGTAATTAGTGCCTATCCAGATATTTCCATCATCATCTAAACTAGATACATAGCTAACGACATCAGCGAATCCATTGTCTCCCGAATAGTAAACGGAAGAAGAACTATTTTTTAAAAATTCTGAAATTTCAATAGACTCTTGAGTATTGTTTAAAATTGGCATATGGTTTATTGGCTCGATGAGTGTTTTATTTATTCTTTCTTCTTTTACAATACCATGATTCATTCCAATCCAAATATTTCCATCTTTATCTTCAAGAAGACTCCACAATTCCATTCCTATATATTTGGGGTGTTGGATAAATTTACCCTTTTCAAATTTATTTAGACCAGATAGCGTAGCTACCCATATTTCACCTTTTTTAGTTTCGATAATTGATGTAATCGTATTTCCTGTTAAGCCATTATCTTCTGTATAGTTATTTATTTCGCCAGTAACAGAATTATAATAGCTTATGCCAGACTCAGTACCTATCCACATATTCCCATTCACATCTTCTACTATTTGAAAAACAGCATCGTGTACTAGCCCTTCATTTTTTCCTAAATGAGAAAATCCTTTACCGAAATATTTATTTAGCCCACCACCTCCTATCCAGAGGTTATCTTTAGCATCTTTATATAATGAAAATAGTCCGTTAGTACTTAAACCGTTTTTATTACTAATGCTTATAAATTTTTCTCCATTATACAAAAAAGCTCCTTGTCCAAGTGTAGCAAACCACAGATTCCCTTCTTTGTCTTCTTCTATAGCTTTAATAATGGTATTAACATCACCTTCTCCCACTTTGTACTTAGTTATTTTAGAACCATCATATTTGATGATTCCTTCGTGTGTCCCTATCCAAATATTACCTTTTGAGTCTTCCTTTAAACAATGAATGATACCTAAGCTATTATTATGAATGGTCTTTATAGAATCTATTTTGTTATTTTTATAGACAAATAACCCATCCCAAGTACCTATATATATACTTCTATCTTTGGTTTCGATAAGTGACCGTATACTCCGTTTTGAAAATAAATGATTGTATTCAAATTCATAAATGCTATCATTCTTCATCAAATTAATACCTTCAGCTGTTCCTATCCAAAAATTATCGTCTGATGTAAATAGTAATGAACGAACCTTGTTGGTAATAAGCCCACTCGAATTTGTATAAGAAATAAATGCTTCACCATTATAATTGGCTAGACCTGCATTGCTTGCAATCCAGATAGTGCCATCATTACCTGTTTCAATGTCATGAATATAATAACCAGCAAAATTTTCTCCTTCCGAAAAGTTAATAAAAGTATTACCATCAAATTGACTTATTCCGCCATCGTAGGTACCCATCCACAAATACCCTCTTTTATCTTCTGTAATGGTGGTTACTGTCGAATGAATAAGTCCATCCGTTACGTTGTATTCTTTGAAATTATAACGCTGTGTATGACCAATAAAAACAATATGAAAAAAGAAAAGAAAAAATAGAAGTTGCTTCATCAAAATTTTAGTCTATTAAATTGGTTAATAATAACATAAAATATAATTAATAACTACATGATTATGATATTAATAAACGATAATTCTTTTTTGTCCATAAACAGTATCATTACTTTTAATTTGTAATACATACATTCCTTCTTGTATGTTTGGTAAATAGTAATTCGATATGTTCGTTTGAATATTCCATTGGTAAATTTTCTTTCCTTTTATATTCATTAATACTAATTCCCTTCCATCTCCTTTGGCATGAACGGTAAAAAAATTATATTTTGAAATGGGGTTAGGAAATATTTCGATAGTATTCTGATTGGGAAAAAACACTTTTACTTCTTCTAAAATGATTTCTGAATTATCATGAAGTATAATTTTAGCCCTGTAATAGCTGTAATTTGTAATTGGATTTCTATCCTCAACTATATATTGTAGCTGCTTGCCTCCAAGAGGTAGTGAGGCGACTAATAGATAATTTCCATTTTCTTCTTTTTTTTCAATAACTATCTCTTTTACATTATAATTTGTGCTAATGTTTAGTTCAATTTTAATGTATTGATTCGCTTCGTTGGTAGCTAAAAAATTTCGATAGTAACAATTTACGCCTTGATAAGTATAATTGTAAGCCAAGCTGGTATTCCCTTCATTTCCCGACCAAATTGGGCTTACAGAATAGAACGATTTTTGAAACTTATTTTTAGGAAAAATAATCATTGTATCAACAGTTTGACTCACCAATTCCAGGTATTTATTACCTAATTGATATACTCTATATCCCTCTACACCTACTACGTTTTCCCAGTAGAGCATGAACTCATCATCACAATTAAACCCTACTTTATATGGGATTAGCGGTGCAATAGTAAATGTATCAGATTCTACATATACTCCATTTATTAAGGTTCGTAATTTGCCTGTAACAGGTTCAGAAGTAGCTTTCCACGTTATGTGTCCAACTGCTAGGTCTATATTGTTTAATGCAGTAGTCCAGGTTTTTCCGTCAGTTTGTATTTCAATAGAAGAAATACCTGAAATTGGACCTTCCCATCGTAACGTAGTACTATCATTGGCAATAACAATATCTTTTGAAGAGGGGTAAGTCCATTGAAATTGATCTATAAAGTCCCAATAATAAGCGACATCAAATTCTTGTGAGGCACTAAGTATAGAATTACCTGAAATAGAAACAGAATATATCCCACTTGTTGGGAAATTGATGGTGATAAATTCAACGTTATTTAGATGATCTTCTTTTCTAGTAGCGGAGTTTGATAATGAACTTATGTTGGCAGAATGGTCTAACACCCAAGGCAGCCACACTTCGTTGGTTAACGCATTTGTTACTTTTAAATCTAAATCATTTATTAGTGCCTTAATATCTTCGGCATTAGCTGGAAGATCGTTCCAAGTGAGTGCTATTTTTGCTTCATTTACATTTGGTGGGATCGTAATATTGAAGGTAATTTCTTGAGCATATGAAATAGAATTTTTATAATAATTATTTGAATTAATAATATCAACTGATCGAGATGCATTTATACTTCCGTACCCTGTCTTAAAATCAATGCCGTTGTCTCCGATGTCTTCAGCACCAGCTATAAGTACTGCTTTTAAGAAAGAAGATGTTGGTAGCACCCCCTTTTTCTCAAAATATAATTGCTGAAGTAGAAGGCCAACGCCTGAAACAAGTGCTGCAGATTCAGATGTTCCATTTTTCCCAAATGCAACTAATTCGGGTTTTAACCTTCCGTCATAGGTGGGGCCAGCTGAATTCCGTTCGCTTACCTGTCCCAATTCATCTACTGATCCTACTAGTAGGGTGTTTTTGGCCATTTTAAAGTTGCCACTTAGGTTGGCGTAGTGAGAAATATCTTTATATATACCTTCCGAAGCCACTTTCATCCCTATATTCCCAGCACTAAATACGTGTAATAGGGTAGGGTTTGTTTTTGTATTTTCGTCATACAACATTGCTTCTACTCCATACCGATTATCTACAACGGTTGTTCCATAGGAGTGATTTTGAACCGATACCCCCAAATCTTTATAAATAATATCATCGTCTGGAAAAATATTATCAAAATTTGAGGAAGTAAAATTACACCCCCAAGCGGAGCCTTTACCTGTAATAAATGAATTGCCTGCTCCACCAATAATTGTCGCCATGTCGGTAGCGTGTGATGACACTGAACTACTTTCAATACCAGAAGTCGTATTTCTACCTATTACATCTATATCTATGTTGTTGTACATTTCTTCCTTTATAGAAACCGTTAATCCATTGCCATTCAAATTTGGAAAATCACTATGTACTTTATTTATTTTGTTAAACGACAAATCGTGACTACTTATTACCGCCTCTTCTTGTACTCTATCCGACATTAAATCAATATGTGTTACCTTATCGCTTGCCTTCAATAAGTGTACAAGCGTAATAGAATTTGTTTGAATGGCTAAGGTCTTTGAGTAATGGTAAATAATTTTATAATCAGTAAATTCATTGTTTTCTAGATAGTGTCTCAGTTCCTCTTTAGACAGTCCAACGACCTCTATGCGTAATTTGGCATTGCTTATTTTTTTACTAGTTAAAACTTTTGAAGATAATTTCCATTCATTATTTGCCAAGGCGATGTATGTAGATTTTGCAAATAATTTTGAAGCTATCTTTCCGGTATATTTTATGATATAATGATTTTTTTCTACGTGTTTTAAAATATGGACATCACCTGATTTCACCAATTGGGTGATGTCGTTTTTTTCAATTTCAATTATTAGAGTAGATGAATCTAGAGTAAGCGTATTAGTCTGATGGAATTGTAATGGTCTTTTGGTATATAGCTGTTTAAGATTATTTTCTACACTTTGAGCATAGGTATAGCTATTAATGCAAATTGAGAGTAAAAAAAAAATTCTAATTAAACTTGTCAAGATTGTGATTGATTAAAAAATGAGTAACAAACGCAAATATGCTCTCAAAAGATATTTTTTCAAAATACAAATTTTCCCACCATGTTCTTATTGCACATCAAATTACCAGATACTCAATCATACCAACCAGTTATCCGTAAAATTCAACCAGAAACTAAAGTCCTTAAATTTATAATATTTTATTAAATAGTTTTGAGTCAAAATTTAATTTCATGTTTGATTAAATAGGCAAACTATTGTTGCGCATAAAGTTAAGTTTTTTGTAATAAATTTCTAAACTAACAAAAAAACTATGAAAAAGATTTATTCAGTTTTGTGTGCAGCTGCCATTTCAGGTGCCATTTTCACTTCTTGTTCTGATACAGAAGAATTCAGAAATCCTAACATGCCTTCTTCGGAAGAATTATCAGCTATCGAATCAGCAGGATTTAGTATTAATGGTGCGTTTAAAAGTGATGATGGTTCTCTTTGGATTGAAAATGACATTAACTTAACCCTTGAGCAGCTTAAAGGCATGAAGCCTGGTAGTATTGTAAACGAACAGTATAGTACTGATAATTTAGTATTAACTAATGGAAGTAGATTAGTTACTATGTATGCTCCTGAAGGAGGTAATTCTGGATACAGCCCAGGAATGATTGCTGGTCTTGATGAGGCTATTGCTAGATACAATGCTCAAAACTTAGAAATTACTTTCCAAAGAATCACTACTGATAATGCAGACATCAGAATGACAAGACTTAGAAAAGGTGATGAAAGAAGAGGAATATTAGGTTCAGCTGGATTTCCTACTGCAGCAGGAGACCCTCATAATGAGATCAAAATGAGTGGTATCCTTGAGTCTACTTACAACTTGAGTACTGCAGGAATCGCTACTATTATAGCTCATGAAATGGGACATTGTGTAGGTTTTCGTCATACGGATTTCTTCGATAGAAGCATTTCTTGTGGAGGATCTCCATCAAACGAAGGAGCTTCAACTGTAGGAGCGAATCATATACCAGGAACACCTACTGGAGCAAATCCTTCTACTGATTTATCTTTCATGTTATCTTGTACAGATGGAGGAGATAGACCATTTACAGGTAATGATCAAATCGCTTTAGATTTTCTTTATTAAGATTAATATAAATCAATTTAGAACAGCAGTAATACTATTACTGCTGTTTTTTTTGTGCTTATAAATTATTATCACTCTAATAAAAACTAGATTATTCGATATACTCAGCCACTTGTACAAGTGTTGTCGTACTAGTTGTCAATTATTATTTATAGCCCTACTTTAATCGTCTACAATTCAGTTTTCTTCAAAAAGATCCAATTGGTCGGGAAGTAATCGAAATGATTTCCGATGATAGGAGGTGATGCCAAATTGTTTAATGGCCTCTCGGTGTTTTTTTGTCGGGTATCCTGCGTTTTTAACCCAATCGTATTGAGGGTGTTGTAACCCGAGGGTCGTCATTAAATCATCTCGGTAGGTTTTGGCAAGTACAGAGGCAGCAGCTATTGATAGGAATTTGGCATCGCCTTTTATAATGCACTCATGATTGATGTCGGGGTAGGAGATAAAACGATTTCCATCAATCAATAAAAGCTCGGGAGTGGTGGTGAGTTGTTCTACTGCTTTATGCATTGCCATAAAAGAAGATTTCAGTATGTTGAATTGATCTATCTCCACATTACTACATTCACCAATGGCCCAACAAATGGCATCTTCTTTTATTTGTGTTTTCAAAAACGCTCTCTTTTTCTTGCTTAATTGCTTCGAGTCGTTTAATACATCATTTTTATATCCTTTAGGAAAAATAACCGCAGCAGCTACTACAGGCCCAGCTAGGCAGCCTCTGCCTGCTTCATCACAGCCAGCTTCTATTTTGTTGGGGGTATATTGTGAGGATAACATAAGTCAAATTTAATAGATAGTAATAGTATATATGCTTTTTTTTTGGTAAATTATAAAAGAATCAAAACCTCTCATCTTATGAAAAAGTTCGTCTACTCCACTTTCGTTATTTTATTTTTTGCAGTATCTAGCATTTATGCTCAAGATAGTATGAAAAACTTAATCCTGAACAAGGATTTAAAAATTGAAAAATTAGTAATCAAAAACGAGGATCTTAGCTACTCTTTGGGATCTGTTAATATTAGGGAAGATGTGTGGATTGAATATGATAAAAACGGAAAAGAAATAGGTAAAGCCAATGTGTTAGAATTTACGGAAGATCGTATTCAAATAAAATGGATTTTTGCAGAAAACGGTGCTGATGTAGGTGATATTACTATTTATAATTATGAAAAGAGCAACGGGAAAGTAGTATTTAATATTCTTTTTGACGATAAAGAACAAGGATTTTTCGAAGCTATGCTCTAGCCGCTATTTCATCTGAGTTATAAATGGTTATGCCTAGATTGTTGCTTTGGGCTATGTTAAGCATAGCCATGGCTACAGTTTCACTTTCAATCGCTTTATATTTCTTTGCAGAGCCTACAAAAACCCAACCCAGTGATTTATAAAATTTCTGTGCTATATTTTCAATAGTTCGCACTTCCTCTCTTTCACCAATCAACAGCGAAGGCCTTAGAATATTAATAGTTTCGTACGTTAAACCCATAATGGCCGATTCGAGTTCTCCTTTTACACGGTTATAAAAAAAAGAAGAGGTACTGTCTGCTCCCAAGGCACTAATAATTGATAATTGTTTAGCACCATTCTCTAGAGAAATGGTTGCCAATTGAAAGGGGTACGTATAATCAAATTGTTCAAACACTTCTTTTGACCCTGCTTTTTTCATGGTCGAGCCTAGGCAAATAAATACATCATCGGCTACTAATTTGTCAACAACGTCATTCATCCTGTCGAATGAGATAATCACTTCCTTCAATTTTTCATGCTGTATACCTGTCGAACGTCTAGAGATAGAAACTATTTTACTATAGCCATCATCGACAAGTAACAGTTGTAATAACTGTTTACCTATAAGTCCTGTAACACCTGCTATAAGAGCTGTTTTAGTCATTTATTTTATTTTGACTTGTTTCCCATATACTAAATGCTTCTATTTCTTTTTGCAATTGATTATATACCCACATGACTACTGCAAAATCGTCAATCATGCCTGTAACAGGGATTAAATCAGGAATAAGGTCAATGGGCATCACAAAATAGACGATAGCAGCTACAATCGCTATAATCCCTTTCATGGGTACTTCTGTATACGTGCCTTTGATATATGCTTTTATCATCCGAACAAAAATTTTAAGATTGTCAACAAGTTTTATGTTGTTCACATCCGACAATTTATCTTTCGAAATTTGAAGCAAATGGTTTAACTTTTCTCTATTTTGAAGGAGACTAAATGCTTTGCTTTTAGCCTTCTTAAAAAACTTACTCTCTACGGTACTATCTCTCATAACCCAACACCTTATGTACAACTTATCTTTATTATTTTTTCAACAATGTCATTTATGCTGACTAAAATAAATATACTGCCTATGATAATCGACTATTAATATAGTGCAGAAAAATGATTTTAAAAAACTTGTCGAATTTCGTTTTTGGTTTCATGTAGTGCCAATGCTATTAAATCAGATTCTTTTGAGAAATTATCTTCAAGAAGTTGCCTTGACAAATCGGCATTGGTTGCTTCGTTCCCTAGTTTTGCGGCAGCATTATTTACAGATGCTATTAATTCTTCTTTAGCATTTTTTATTTTCGTCCATACCTCATCACTCATGTATACCTGTTGAGACACATTATGGTTATACTCTTCACGGATTTCGTTTAATAAAATAAATTGAAACTCTTTTGCAGTATATTCTCCGTTATTTAATCGGGCTACTAGGCTATTTGGGCTTATTCGTTCTAGAAATAGGCACATACGCTCATAGGCTTGTAGACGAGTAGGTAAAATGGTTTCAATACTTCGCCCTCTAATTTCGAGCATAGTTTTTTCAAGCTCTTTATTTAAAAATGATTTTATTGTTAAATACATTGCGTAAAGGACTAATGCCGCAGGGATTAACAATTTTCCGTATTCTATAACTACTTCCATGAAACTGTGGTATATCTTTGTTTATTATTGCAAACGAATATATGAGATTATTCTATAATTAGATAATTTGATGGAAAACAAATCACGTTAACAACAAAAAGGTCGCTATGAATAACCTTGTCTCCATAACTGATAATGCTGCTATTGAGGTAAAAAACATCATGAGCAATAAAAACATTCCTGAGGGTTATGGGTTAAGGATAGGTATGAAAGGAGGAGGAGGGTGTGGTGCTGGGATGACGCACATGCTTGGTTTTGATAAAGAAAAAGAAGGGGACATCCAATATGAATCGCAAGGGATTATGATATACATCGAAAAAAAACACTTGATGTATCTTATTGGGTTGCAAGTAGATTTTTACGAAGGAGATGATAAGCGTGGGTTTGTTTTTAATCATCCCGAACAAGAAAAAAATTAGCGATTTTTCGACATTGTTACTTTCGCTTTTCTACAAACACCTTTTACTGGCGGATTATATTTTGATATTTCTACTTGTACTCCCGTAATTTCTGGAAAAGCCGATAGTGCTCGGGAGATAATGCGCCCGGCAACATGTTCAAGCATTTTCGAGGAAATTAACATTTCTTCTTGAACAATTTTATAAAGAATTTCATAATTTACTGTTCCAGAGAGAATATCGTCATGAGCCGCTTTTGTTAAGTCGGTATCTACTTCAATATTTACTTCGTATTTATTTCCTAGTTTTTGCTCTTCTTCATAATATCCGTGATAGGCAAAAAATTCAAGTCCTTCTAGTGCTACTTTCCCCATGTTATTCTATATCGTCAAAAAAAGAACTTTCCTTAGTAGAAGAAGCTGCCTGTTCTTGTGCTACAGGGGGCTGCTCTACAGGTTTTTCTTGAATGTTGTTTGTGTTTTTCTTCGTGCCGTTTTTGAACTTATAGTTTTGAGCCAAACTTTTTGCTTTATGAATCTCTTCATCTACATCGAAGGGTTTAATATTTGTAGACACCCTACTTGATTTTTCTAGCACTTCGTTAGCCATTGCTTTTAGTCCAGAAAGCAAGTCTTCTCTAAATGATTCTAATGTTCTATAAGCCTGAGCTAATGATTTCAATTGCTCTTCCATTTCGTCTATCGCATCGCGTGCTTGCATGTCGGCTTCCTCAATAGTGTTGCGCGCTTTATTTTGAGCATCGTTAAGAATAGCATCGGCATTCATTTGGGATTCTTTCAAATGAAGTTGAGCAGTTTTTTCTGCTTGACTAATCATATTTACCCCAGTGTCTTCTGCTGTTTTTAGTGTTTTAAATAATGAACTTTCAACTTCTCGAAGTTTTCCTACTTCTTTTTCAGCAGCTTCTAACTTTATTCGTAATTCTTTATTTTCATCCTGAATTCGTTCCCATTCTTGAGACAATGAAGTAAGGTAGGCTTGCACCTCGTCCTTGTCGAGTCCCCTAAATGCCTTTTCAAAAGTTTTCTGTCGTATTTCTAATGGCGTAATTTTCATGGGTTATTGGTGATTAAAAGCGATAGCAGGAACCATTTTATGTAACAATGTAATAAATTCATCAAATATATACTTATTTAAACGCAATATAGTTTCGTTTTCTTCTATTTAAAGGAACTTAATATCCCAAACAGAGATAAATTTATCGTCACTGGCACTAATTAATTGATTATTGAAGCTTGTCCATAATAATTTATTTACAGAAGAACTATGCCCATCGTGCCTTGATTTGTCAATTACTTTTAGCAACTGGTGAGTAGATGCATCCCATATTTTAATAGTTTTATCCATACTGCAAGTGGCAAAATGGGTGCCAACAGGATTGAATACGATATGGTTTATCGCATAAACATGTGCTACAATATCATCTATCATTTCATAATGATTACACTCCCAAATTTTTAGGTGAGCATCTCTTCCTGATGAAAATAATTTATTTCCATCGGGAGAATAGTGTAATGTAAATATAGAATTGGTATGCGCTACTATTTCTTTTTTTAATTGATGTGTATGGGTCTCATAGATTCGTATTGTGGCATCACTAAAACCAATCGCATATTCTTTTTGAGTAGGGTGAACAGCAATGGTTCTTGCACTTTCATTAGAATGTTGAAAGCGATGAAGGATAGCAAATGATTCATAGTCAACGACAACCACTTCGCCATTTCCTAAAGCGATTAGGATTGTGTTGTCGATCGATTGAATGTCGAAAATGGCAGCATTACCGATATGCAATGATTTTATTTCTGTTTTGTTTTGCCAATCCAATACATGTATTCCATCATAATTATGCCCTACAATAATTGTATTGGATAATTGATGATAGTGTAGTGCATAGATTGAATTAGACAAGTTGGCAATAAGCTCTCCTTGATCTGGAAGGTTAAAATCCCACTTTACAATCATTCCATCTCCTGCACCTGAGAAGAATAGATTAGGCGATGCCCCTGATTCTAAAACATATACGCAATCGCGATGACCTGAAAAAACTGATGGTTTTGATACGATTAATTTCGACATTTGACAAAATGATTTGTTTTTTACATTGAAATTGTGAATATAGCTTGTCGATACCAAATTAGAACATGCCAATAATAAAAATTGATCAAATTAATAAAAATGCAGCTGTTGGACTCTGGAAAATTGATGAGTCGGAAAGTAAGCTGTATACATTGATGAATCAAAATCCAGTTTTACAACTTCCAGCCCCAGATATTTCTAATGTTATTAAGAAGCAAGAATGGATGGCAGGTAGATTAATGTTAAAATCACTCGTAGAGCATTTGGGGTTGTCATACTATGGTATTTATAAAGATATAGTAGGCAAACCACACCTTAATAATCACTCACATCATATTTCACTCACCCATTCTTTTCCGTGGGTAGGGGCTATTGTATGTAAAAATGGTGCTGTAGGGATAGACTTAGAGCAACCCAAAGAAAAACTTAGGCGCATTGCGTATAAGTTTTTGAGTAATAAGGAAATGGATCAAGCGGGTGATGATGTTGAAAAATTATGCGTGTACTGGTGTGCGAAAGAGGCGTTGTATAAATTGAAAGGTAAAAAAGGGATTATTTTTAAAGATAACCTATTTCTTGAGCCTTTCGAGTTGGATGAAAAAATGGAACTGATAGGCAATATTATTGAGGGCGACCATATAACAAAGTATAAAATGAGGGCAGAAAAAATAAATAAATCCTACCTTGTGTATTCGGTAAATTAAACGTTCAATGATGAAAAAAATATTTTTAATAGCAGTATTGATGTCATGGTCATGGGTAGTGAATGGTCAAATAGCACTCAATTTTGAGTTGACGGATGTTATGACAAATAGCAATTATTCGTTAAAAGATTTTAAATCAAAGGGTGTGGTAATCGTGTTTATGGGTAATAAATGTCCTTTTTCATCTTATTACATTGACCGAATAAAGGCCATACAGAATACGTATGCCGATCAAGGAATTGAGGTTGTTTTAGTGAATTCATTTTGGGGAGTAGATGAAACTATTGAAAAAATGATTGAATTTGGAAACAAGTATAGCTTGAGTAATTATATAGCAGATAAAAATGGGAAGCTTAAAAAAATATTAGGAGCAAGAAAAACACCAGAAGTATTCTTGTTACAAAATAAGGAGGGAATATTATCACAGTTTTATAAAGGGCCAATTGATAACAACGCTCAGGTGGCTGATGATGTGAAGTATCATTATTTGAAAGACAATATTGATAATCTTTTGGAAGGAAAATCAGCTGCCAAGAGCTTAACCCCTGTAATGGGTTGTATGATAAAATAAGAGATTAATAAGTTTTATTACCATTCCCCTACGGGAGATATTGACTGTAATAGCATTTTTATTTCATCATTTTTTTCATGGTCTCCTAACTGTTCAAATCCATTGGAAAGGTTGCGCAATACTCGCTTGATGACATCAACATTAGAACAAGGTTCATAATATTCCTTTATAGGCGATAGGTGTAACTCATTAATGTAGCTGTCAATATCTTCACGGGTAAAAATAATCCCTTTATTGAAAGGGTTAATATAAAATGGAGTTACCGAAGCACTTTTATACATAACAATAAACATATTGGGTAAGTTTACGCCATAAATTGGGATATTCATTTTCTGTGCCACCAATGAATAAATAATGGATAAAGAAATAGGATTTCCTTTTTTTGATTCTAATACATTATTGATGAGTGAATTTGCTGGCGCATGGAAGTTTCTTGTGTTCCCTCTAAATTTCATTTTTTGAAAAAATACATTATTTAACGACCGTACTTGATCGTAGGGATGCATTTCATCTTTTTGTTCTAACCAAGCATCATAGTAAATCTGTTCAATTTCCTTTTGAAGTTTCTCGAACTCAAGGTCTGGATAAAGAAACGTGGCAATTACCCACATTCCTCGTAACAGATCTTCCGACTCAGATTCCTTCCAATGAATCAGACGATCTTGTAGTAACCTAAATTGCAGTGTGTGAATAATATTTTCAATCCGAGATTGCGTATTCGGACTAAAACTGCCTTCCCACTGCTCCTCTAGAAGAGGAATAATTGTTTTTCCTATTGAAAGTATTTTAGATTCTACATGAGCTATAATTTGTTGATCTTCATCATCTAATAACGACACTAATGCTTTCAGTTCTTTTTCTTCCATTATTACAACTACCCTTTTATAGTCTAAAAATATAAAAAGTTATCATTTCTACCTACGAATGTAGCCCTACTAATTTATTCTTAGTACAATACGGTATATCCGTTACGATGATTTATAAAAAGAAAAATGCACCGCAAAAACAAATCACATAACCCAATACTGCTCCAAGGTAAATCTCTATAGGTTTGTGGGCATTTAATAGTAACCTTGCCGACATCACTACCCCAATAGCTATAATAGTGGTTACTACTGGGTAAAGCATCATTATTTCTGGATCGTTAAGTTTTAATCCCCACAAAAATCCCAGAATACCAGCAATAGATGCCGAATGTGCACTCACCTTTATTTGAAAATTAAATACTGTTAATGTTAATATTAACACCCCCATGCTTAACATTAAAATCAAGAAAGGATGGAAGGACATTCCTTGATAAAAAATGTAGATAAGAACGCCATAGTATATGCAAGTAAAAAGGTAGGGCATTAGTCGTTCGCTTCGTTCTTCGAGGTGAATACTACCAATATATCCTGTAAATTTTAGGATGATGATACTAAATGCAGGCAGTAGTAATGTTACTACGGAAAGTCTTAAAATGATGTAGGTGGCTTGTTCGGTGTTTAGCGGTCGATAAAATTCGGGGTATACATATAATAATAATCCAAATAGGTAGGTAGGCATCAACAATGGATGCATAAGGTATGATATAACTGTTGCTGTTTTTCTCCCCACTCTAAAGCTCTTTTCTAAGTCGTGCTACTGGAATATTTAGTTGCTCTCGGTACTTTGCAACCGTTCTTCGAGCTATATTATATCCTAGTCCTTTCATTATTTTTTCTAATTTATCATCGGATAGTGGCTTTTGTTTATCTTCTTTATCTATCGCATCTTTTAACTTTGACTTCACCTCTCTACTACTTACGTCTTCACCAGAATCGGTAGCGATACCCTCCGAAAAAAAATATTTAAGAGGATAAATGCCAAACTCTGTTTGTACAGATTTGCTATTGGCAACACGAGAAATGGTGGAAATGTCCATTTGGATAAGTTCAGCAATATCTTTCAATATCATGGGTTTTAATTTAGACTCATCACCTTCTAAAAAGAACTCATATTGATATTGAACAATACTATTCATGGTTTTTAATAAAGTTTGTTGACGTTGTCGGATGGCTTCAATAAACCATTTGGCACCATCTAATTTTTGTTTTACAAACGATACCGTTTCTTTTAATTTTTTATCCTTCTTGTCACTCTTGTCATACGCTTGAAACATATCTGTATAGGATCTACTTACCCGGAGTTCTGGGGCATTGCGTGAATTTAGAGCCACTTCTAGTTCGCCATTGATATTATCTAGCATAAAATCAGGAATAAGGTATTGCGTTCGTACAAGTCCTGATGAGCTACCTCCTGGTTTTGGATTTAATTTGCGAATCAATTCCAATGCATCCTTTATGAAATCCTCGTCTTCAATTTCGAGTTTTTTCATTATTTTATCATAGTGCTTTTTTGTAAATTCTTCATAGCACTCTGACAGAATCATTTTAGCAACAACAACATCTGCATGCTGACCATCATCTTTTCTTTCAAGTTGGAGTAATAGGCATTCTCTTAAATCTCTAGCGGCAATACCAGGAGGGTCAAAATCTTGAACTTTATGAAGAATACTCTCTATCTCGTCCAAATCTGTTTCTACATTTTGCGAGAAAGCTAAATCGTTCAAGATTGCTTCCATATCCCTACGAATATACCCATCACTCTCAATGCTTCCTATTAGCTGCTTGCCAATCATTGTTAACCGATCATCAAGTCCTAAGTATCCCAATTGCGTAAGGAGTTGTTCATTTAGCGATGACATGGTTGCTACAGGCATGTCTCTCTCTTCTTCATTGCCTCCATCTCCCTGCATTTTGTATCCACTAATATCGTCATCTCTTAGATAGTCCTCTATATTTACTTCCTCTTCAGTCGAAGAGTCGTCTTTTTCTTCAAATTCGTCATTATTGTTGTCAACATCATCCAATTCCTCTTTTCCTTCTTCTAAAGCAGGGTTATCTTCTAGTTCTTCCTCAATCCTAGACTCTAACTCAACGGTAGGCACCTGCAATAGTTTTATAAACTGAATTTGCTGTGGTGATAGTTTTTGCTGTAAGCCTTGAGTTAAACCGAGTTTTAGCATGTGTCCTTTTGTTAAAATACCTTACTATAAGTTATTCAAATTTATTATAATTCTATATATTCTTTGATAAAAAGCCCAAAATATAGTTTTTTTGCGCTCTACTTCAAGTGACTTAATAACACGAACTGTGCCACTTGTATAATAAATCATCTATAAACGATAGAACCGTGAAAAGGACAAAGATAAACACATTACTTCACCAAGGGCAAGTAAATCAAATTGTAAATGTTAAAGGTTGGGTAAGAACATTCCGTAGCAATCGATTCATTGCTTTAAATGATGGTTCTACCATAAATAATTTACAGGCAGTTGTTGACTTTGAAAATTTTGATGAAACATTACTAAAGAGAATAAATACGGGAGCTTGTGTTTCAGTAACAGGGACGTTAGTAGAATCACAAGGCAAAGGACAATCGATGGAGGTGATTGTTGAAACACTTGAAATAATTGGGGATGCTGATGCTGAAAAATATCCGTTGCAACCAAAAAAACACTCATTAGAGTTTTTGCGAGAAATTGCTCATTTACGAGTAAGAACGAATACTTTTAGCGCTATTTATCGTGTTCGGCATGCAATGATTTTTGCTGTCCACAATTTTTTTAATGAGAAAGGTTTTTTCAATGTACACACACCCATTATTACGGGTTCCGATGCTGAAGGTGCTGGCGAAATGTTTCGTGTCACCACGCTTGATCTTAAAAATACACCCCTAACCGAAGAGGAGGAGATTAATTTTAAAGAAGACTTTTTTGAGAAGGAAACCAATCTTACTGTATCGGGACAATTGGAAGGGGAAACGGCAGCACTAGCTTTATCCGAAATTTATACGTTTGGCCCTACATTTAGAGCGGAAAACTCAAACACCACTCGACATCTAGCCGAATTCTGGATGGTGGAGCCAGAAATGGCTTTTTATGATTTGAACGATAACATGGATTTGGCAGAATCTTTTTTGAAATATTTGGTGAATTATGCGCTTGAACATTGTAAGGATGATTTAAATTTCTTGAACAACCGATACGAAGAAGAACAAAAAGCAAAACCACAAAATGAGCGTACAGAAATGGGCTTAGTTGAGCATTTGGAGTTTGTGAAAAACAATAATTTTGAACGAGTAAGTTATACCGAAGCCATTGATATACTAAAAGGTTCGAAACCTAATAAAAAGAAAAAATTCAAATACCTTATAGAAGAGTGGGGTGCTGATTTACAATCGGAGCACGAACGATTTTTAGTGGAAAAACATTTCAAAAAACCAGTAATCCTTTATAACTATCCTAAAAATATCAAAGCATTTTACATGCGTAATAATGAAGATGATAAAACGGTAGCAGCTATGGATGTTCTTTTCCCAGGAATCGGAGAAATTATTGGTGGTTCACAAAGAGAGGAACGTTTAGAGGTGTTAAAATCAAGAATCATAGAAATGGGGATTGAAGAATCGGAGATGAACTGGTATTTAGATACTCGAAGATTTGGATCAGCACCGCATAGTGGCTTTGGATTGGGCTTCGAACGTATGATTCAGTTTATAACGGGTATGGGAAATATTAGAGATGTTATTCCTTTTCCAAGAACACCTGGAAATGCTGCCTATTAGTATTGAATCTCTATTACATCCATAAATCACTATAAAATAGACGTTTTACTGTGATTATGAGCATCACCATAGCGGTGCTATGACTTCTTTGCATAACCGCCTATTTTTTTGTGCTTTACGCCTTCATCACAAATCCTATTGCACAATACGGGTTGAACTATGGATTTCGTATTATTAATAGTGGTATAATCGAAATTTGATCTATTTATTTATTTCCAATACTTCCCAAGATTTTTTTGTTTCGGCAAAGTACAGATTACTCTTGGGGTTATATAGTACGTTGTCATAGACTTGTGGGACAGTATTGAGACCGTTTAATGTGACTACTCCAAATTTTTCTCCAGTGCGAATGATCGCATAACCATTAGAGGTGTCTTGTAATGAGTCGTATTTATGGGTGATGATTACTTTTCCTTCTTTATCTATTAACCCAAACTTGTTGTTTTCTTTTGTAACATATCTACCATTTTTCTGTCTCATAATTTGTTCATAACGATTGGATAGGATTACATCGCCTTTATTATCAATAAGTCCGTATTGGTCATTGATTTTTGTAATCGACATGCCATTAACAAACGAATAAATAGAATCGTAGTTCGGTTGGATGATAAGGTCTTCACTTCTATTGACAGCTCCCCATTTGCCTAGTATTTTTACAGTAATGAGTGGGCCATTGTTGGCAGAACCT
>Ga0224506_10000594_pt1 | contig 29675 bp, 18 predicted proteins | sample SF_Jan12_sed_USG_2_FD_169108 | JGI IMG/M metagenome (GOLD analysis project Ga0224506, IMG submission 169108) | Sediment microbial communities from San Francisco Bay, California, United States - SF_Jan12_sed_USGS_8_1 | ecosystem: Environmental > Aquatic > Marine > Sediment | place: USA... | reverse complement strand
CAGTTTAAATTTTTCTGGGAGTTTGAGAAAAAAATGGTTGGGCGGTTTTCAAGAAAGGCTAAAAATAAAGAAGACACTTAATTGTAAGTGCCTTCTTTGAGAATGCTTTTACCTAAAATCGGTATTTTATATTTCTTTATAGGTTATACTTGTTGAGTAAATATAATCTGCAGACCCTGGTCTGCTAATTGTAAAAGTAGATTTAATCAAATCATTATTCGCATCATATTCATTGTTAACAGACATGTTACTTTCTTCTACTGCATTTACAGTAATATTGGCATTGACTAGGTTATTTGGACTAAAATTAGTTGTAAAATCATTGGATACTAAAAATGGCCAGACCCCTGCTTTATATAAAGGATTGACTTTGTCATCAAAAGTGTAGGCTATTGTACTACTCAAAGTGCCACCATCACTATTAATTTCAACATAATTCTCACCAGAAATCGGATTTTTTGATTCCGTATTTGCATATTCAAATAGTGTAAAATCACTCCACGAATCAGGAATATCTTGTTCATAATAGTAAACCTCATCCTCTCTTGTAACCTGATTGGAGAGGTTATAGGTATAAGTATATTTATTATATAACCCTATAATTCCATCCCCGTTGTTATCATCATAGTCTAAAATTTCCAATAGATTTCCATTGGCATCATAGCTATATTCACTTCTAAAGCCTTCACCTGACGCTTCTGTTAACAAACCATTTGAGAAGGTTAGTACTATGTTTACAGAATCCAAAGGGCCAACAAAATCTAGTGATTCTAATAATCCATCTGCATTGTAATTAAAAGTTGTAGTGCCAGTAACGTTATCCAGCGTAAACTCAAAAGTTGAAATGACCTTCATCGGTTCAGGCACAGGATCTTCGTCTTTCTTACAACCAACAACTAACAATAGAGAAGTCAAAATAGAAAGTGATAGAAGTTTTAATATGTTATTTATCATTATATTATATTTTTAAAGTGAATAGGAAAAATAACTATTATTAATAGGAGAAAAAACATCCAATTCTAACATTCTATCACACATGTACTATTTATAAAAAACAGGTAAACTATTATTTACTAATGTTACGCAAAATTGATTTGCAGTTGTATTCTTTCTGACTGTTTTCTTGGTTCTTGAAAAGTAGCATTAAGGCTTTTATACACAAGGTGACAGGGAAATGCGTAATATCAGTTAACGCCTATCGTATTTAAAATTGACTTACCAAATAACCATATTTGTGGACAATAGAATTGAGAAAAGAATATTTAGCCGATTCTATAAAAAACCAAAAATTAATTTTTCAATTTAATTATCTCTAATTCGTCTTGTAGATTTTTGATCTGACCAAGATATTCTTGCTCTTTTCTTGCCATTTCTTCTTGGGTGGCAGACAGTTCCTCCATGTTTTGACGCATTTCTTCTTCTTGGCTTTTCATTTCTTCGGCTTGCTGTTGTGTATCTTCAAGAAGTAACTTTGTTCGTTCATTAATACGATTAACATTAATGAACGAAGCTAAAGTCTCTCCAAGATGTTCTAAAAAAGTAATTTGATAAGGTTGAAAATGATTAAATGATGCAAATTCAAAAACTCCTTCAACTTCTTCATTTACTATAAGGGGAACAATAAGAACTTCGCTTGGAGTACTTTCTCCTAATCCTGATGTAATGGTAGAATACCCTTGAGGAACATCTTTTAAGTAGATGGTGGATTTCTCCAAATAAGCTTGACCTATTAGTCCTTGTCCAGGTATTATTTCCTTTTCAACAAACTTTTTTCGACTATATGCATAGCACGAATGAAGTTTTAAAATTTTATTTTCTCCATATTCATCTCTTTCTACTAAGAACAAACCACATTGATTTGCTTCAAGGTATTCCGTTATGTATGAAGTGATTTTGTCATATAGCTTTTGACTATCATTATCTGAACGTAATATTGTGCTTACTTCCGCTATACCTTGTGTTGCCCAATTATTTTCAGCTTCTTTTTCTTGTTTCGCAGCTAATTCTTTCAATTTATCATTTAACTCACTTTCAGATGCTTTCAATTTATCATTTTGGTCATTGGCTTGTTGAATGACTTCATCCGTCTTAATTTCAGATTTAATATTCAAGGAGAGAAGAGTAAATATACTGCCAAACCCAGCTACAATTCCAGCGAGCAAAGCAACGTAACCCAGCCAACCATCTCTCATTAGGGTGTCATCAATTGTGGTGATAAAAAGTTGATTAATTTGTTTGAAAAAGAAAATAGTTAAAACACCATATGCAGTGAATAGCATCAACCATACTTTTTCCTTTCTTAGGTCAAAAATAATAACAGGTGCAAATGAAAAGCTATAGGAAACAATTATAAAAGAAACAATTGGTGTTTTCATATCATCCATTAACATTGCACCATAAACTATGGAAAGAGTAGTAGGTAAAATAGAGATAATACCTCTTCCAATAATATGCATGCCAAAACCATTTAAAATTATAGCGATGGCTAAAATTGCAACTGCAGATATTGGTAGAAAGGCAAGAGATGGATAATAAAGAAAAGATATACCTATAAATGGTGTAGCTATTCCAAAAATAATCATAAGAGATATGCTATTGGCAGCTCGAATTTTCTTTTTCAAATATGGGGTTTGATTATTTACCCCAGTATTTATTATTTTGTTTATTAGACCCATATCTTTATAAGATATATATTATATCTATTATTTTCAATAAGTAGGATTAATATTTTCATCACGCATTAAAGTAATAGATATCTAAATTCCTTGAAAAAGTGTAAATGACTCCAAGTAGTTGGGAACTATCACATTGTTCCAATCTAATTCTTGCTGGATAGTACTGGAAAATTGTTTAGCAGTTTCTTCTTCACCATGTACAACAAATGTTTTTTTTGGAGCCTCCTCAAAAGTTCCTAGCCAATCTATCAATTCTGATTTATCAGCATGTGCGGAGAGTCCCGTAATTTCTCTCACATTGCATTTTATTGGCACGTGTATTCCAAATATTTTTACTGATTCTTCACCATCCAAAATGCGTCTGCCTCTGGTGGCTTCTGCCTGATATCCAACAAACAAAATGGTATCGTTTTTATTTGCCAATCGGTAATATAAATGGTGTAATATACGCCCTCCTGTACACATTCCACTTGCTGAGATAATAATGGCATTTTTCTTAATGTGGTTTAAGCTATTAGAGGCTTCTTGATCTCGATAGAATTGTAATTCCGGAAAATTACAGAACGAATAATCTCCTGAGCCGTTTTTACCAATTTTGTGATAGCGATAGTTTTGTTTATATACTTCAGTAACATTTATGGCCATAGGACTATCAACATACACTGGCACACTCGGTATTTTCTTGGTTTTAATTAGTTGATGTAGATAATACATGAGTAGTTGCGTACGACCTACTGCAAAGGAAGGAATAAGGACACACCCTTCTTTTGCTAAAGCTTCATTTATTTCTTTAGCTAAGATTTCCTCAGTATTAATTGGTTGGTTTTCTCGATTTCCATAGGTGGATTCCACTAATATTATATCGGCTGATTTCACTGGTTCAGGAGGGAATAAAAGTGGATGCTCTTTTCTTCCTAAATCGCCAGAAAACACGATCTTTTTATTTTGTTGGCTGCCATGCAGTATTACCTCTACAATAGCAGAACCTAATATGTGAGCAGCATTGTGAAATTGAATGGATATGGAATCTGTAATAGCTACATTACTTTCATAATGAAAAGTCTGCAATTGTAGAAGAGCTCTTTTGGCATCTTTCACTCCATATAAAGGTTGTGGAGAATTATGTTTTGAATATCCTTTTTGTTTAGCCCATTCGGCTTCTTCTTCCTGTAACTTGGCAGAATCTATTAACATGATTTCCATCAAATTAGCTGTGGCTTCAGTACAGTATATTACTCCATTAAATCCTTCTTTCACCAATTTAGGTAAATAGCCAGTATGATCGATATGAGCATGAGTGATAATGATAGCATCAATTCCTGTAGGATCAATGGGAAAATCTTCCCAATTCATTAATCGTAAATTTTTCAGCCCTTGAAAAAGACCACAATCTATCATTAATCGATAGTCATCAATTTCTAGCAAATATTTCGAGCCAGTTACTGTTTTTGCCCCACCTAAAAATTTTATGCGTACGTTCACCGCTTTTTATTTTCTGTTAAATAAATATAGCTAGTAAACTTGTTATCTACTACTTGTTTTTAAGTTCTAATTGTAACATCCACTGTTTGCGCCATACCCCTCCTCCATAGCCTACCATTTCACCATTAGCACCAATTACCCGGTGGCAAGGAATAATGATAGCTATACGATTATCACCATTAGCTTTCGCAATAGCTCGTATGGCTTTAGGATTGCCGTAAGCATCGGCTTGTTGCTTGTATGATCGAGTTGCTCCATAAGGTATTTCTGACAAAATACTCCATACCTTTTTCTGAAAATCACTCCCTAGAGTTACCAATGGAATGGTAAACTCCTTTAACTCACCATTAAAATATGCTTTTAATTGCTTTTCTAATTCATCGAACAAAGGATGTATTCCAGGCACAAACTCAGCTTTTAAGTATTTTTTTAATCGTACAATTTGTGTTTCCAACATTCTACGATCTGTAAATTCTAACAGGCAAACTCCTTCATCAGTAGCACCAGCAATCATAGGGCCTAATGGGGTTACTATTCGAGTAATGGTAATAATGCTATTAAGCGTGCTGTCACTTGGAGAAAATCCTGTCAAATTTTTAAAAGAATCGGCAAAGCCGCTCAACGAATTAAACCCATGATCGAAAGCGGAGTTGGTTACTTTCTCTCCATGTTTAATTTGTCCAAAAGCATTGTTAATTCGTAGTGCCCTTAGGTATGCCTGAAATGTCATGTTGTGGTGCTTTTTGAACCACCTTCTAATTCTTGCAGGATCTATGCCACGCTCAATTAAATCATAATCCTTTAGTCTCAATTGTGGGTTGGCAGTTATTTCGTCTAATAACGTTTTTATCCATTCGGGAGTTTCTCCTTTATTTTCTAGTGGTGTGCAGATTTTACAAGGTCGATAACCATACGCTAATGCATCTTTTGGAGAAGAAAAGTATTCAACATTTTCTTTTTTTGGTTTTCGTGCAGTACAGGTTGGTCTACAAAATATTCCTGTTGTTTTAATAGCTGCATAAAAAATGCCTTCAAAGTGATCATCTTTTTTTACTAAGGCATTGTACATCGTGGTTTCATCGGGAAGTAGAGAAAGCTGCATTTTAGTTTTTTTAGTAAAATTAAGATATACACAAACTACTCAACAACCGAAAAATGAACAACTATTTTTTATGAGTGTCGATCAAAATTTTCAGACAAGAAGAAAGGGTGTGGTTAACTCTGTGTTACAAGATCACAATTAACAAATTTTCAAGTTGAAGTGATATTTATTATAACATTCCACTAAAACATATTTCTTTATTTTTTAGATTTACATAGAGTCGCTAAATAAAAATGAATTTCATTTTAAAATGAAATGTTTTATTAAAGACAGTATCCACTTCAACACCTACAGATTATGAAGACTTATAGATTTCTAATTTTATACCCAATATTGCTTCTAGGGTTATTTATTTCAGCTCAGGTAAGTTCTCAATCAACAGACCCGAAAGAAAAGTCATATCAACAAGGACTTGAAGAGTTTAATGAAAAAAAATACAAGGATGCTATTATTTCATTTACCCAAGCTATAAATGGAGGTTTAAAGAATAAAAATGTTTTTGTAAAACGAGGGATAAGCTATTATCAAACTAAACAGTACGAAAATGCCAAATCAGATTTAAATGCTGCTGTTAAGGGAAGAATAAATACGACTGAACTATTTGAATATAGAGGAAGGGTAAAATATGAGCTAAAAGATTACAAAGGAGCTTCCGAAGACTTTTTAAAAGCAGTTTCTATGGGTATGACGGATGGGAAGAGTTTCTATATAATGGCAAATACACAATATAGATTAAAAGATTATGAGACGGCCATAAAAAGTTATGACAAAGCGGAGTCACAAGGACAAAAAGATGAAGTTTTTTATAACAACAGAGGGAAAGCAAAATTTTTTGGCATGGATCATCGTGGGGCATTAGACGATTATAATACAGCACTTTCTATAAAAGCTGATTACCCTAAAGCACTAGAAAATAGGGCAAGTGCTAATTATGTTCTCGGAAACTGGGAACCAGCCATAGCTGATTATAATAATGTGATTAAAGGTGGTAATACTGACAAGTCAATTTTTCAGTCATTGGGTTCTTGTTACTACAATCTTGAGCAATATAAAGAAGCAATTCCACACCTTGTTAAAGCTACAAAAATGGGACTGAATGATAACAACACACTTACCATGCTTGGGATATCTCATGTGAAGGTGGCTGATTATATATCAGCAGTTTCAGTATTAGATAGAACGATACAGGGAGGTGCACAATCTAAAGAATTGTATGTAAATCAAGGTATAGCTAAATATCATTCTAAAAAATATAAAGGTGCGGATGAGGCTTTGAATAAAGCATTTGAGTTTGGGGCTAAAGATCCACAACTGTATTTAATGCGCGGAATTTCTAGAAGTGAGTTGAAAAATGATGAAGGAGCAATGGCCGATTTGGAAAAAGCTTTTGCTGATGGAGTGAAAGATGCTAAAGCAAGTTTCATATTAGGAAATTTAAAATTTAAGAAAGAAGATTATCTTTCATCCATAGTAAATTACAATAAGGCGGAACAATTGGGATATACCGAAGCAGTGCTTTATAATAACCGAGGAAAGGCAAAATTATTATCTAATGAAAACACCAATGCCATAAAGGATTTTGACAAGGCACTAACTATTGATGCGGGTTATACCAAGGCATTAGAGAATAGAGTAGAAGCCAAAATCAATGCCGAGGACTGGGCAGGAGCAACTGTTGATTTAAAACAAATAATTGATGGAGGAAATGGTAATTCTAAGACATTAGGAAAACTTGGCACAGTATATTATAAACAAAATGATTTTACTAATGCGAGTGCTACACTTAACAAAGCCTTGCAACAAGGTCTGAAAACAAAGGAGTTGTATAAAGTATTGGGGATGAGCTATGTAAAACTTGGGGATAAAAAATCAGCCATACCACATTTAACCAATGCAGTTACCAATGGAGAAGACTCTCAAGAAGTTTATAGTGCTTTAGGCTCAGCTCGATATGAAGCCAAAGATTATAGAGGAGCAGTTTCAGTTCTAGATAAGGCTATAGAAAAAGGCGATAACAGTGTTGAAATTTATCTGCAAAGAGGAAATGCGAAATATATACTTAAAGATGAATCGGGAGCTAAACCTGATTTAGAAAAAGCAGTTAGTATGGGTGCAGATGATTTCGGTACTTTCTATGCTTTAGGTAATATGGCTTATAAAGCTACTGATAATGAAAATGCTGTTGCATATTATGATAAAGCCATTGCCAAGGGAACAGAAGACGCTGTAATTTATAATAACCGAGGAAAGGCAAAGTTAGCACTTAAACAATATGCAGCTTCAATTAAAGATTTCGATAAAGCGTTAACATTAAAACCTGATTATGATAAATCGCTAGAGGGTAGAGGCAAAGCAAAATTTGAAATGAATGATTATGCTGGTGCTATAGTTGACTTGGAGAAAAATGCATCTCCAACAGCAGCTAATAAAGATGTAGCAGGTATGATTGGTATTGCTAAATATAAAACGAATGATGTTGAGGGAGCAAAACCATATATCGAAAATGCTATAAAAAAAGGAGCTAAAGACCCTGACTTGTTTTTGTATTCTGGAGACATCAAGTTCAAAAGTAAAGATTACAAAACGGCAGAATTACATATTTCTAAAGCAATTGAAGGAGGAAAAGAGGATGGCGATTTATATGAAAAACTTGGAGTTTCAAAATTTGAAAATGGAAAAACAGAAGAAGCTATTGAAGATTTGACCAAAGCAGAAGACAAGGGGGTTAAATCAATGCAACTCTATTCTTATCGTGGAAAAGCGTACTCAGGACAGAAAGATTGGCAAAGCACAAATAAAGATTTAAGTAAAGCTGCTCAAATGGGTAGTGAAGAGAAAGAAGTACATTCTAATATGGGTGATGCACGTTTTCGATTAGATGATTATGCTGGTGCTATTTCAGCTTACGATAAGGCCATTTCTCTTGGAGTAAGTGACGAAACTACTTTTAATAATAGAGGTAAAGCAAAATTTAATAATGGACAAATTCAGGCCTCTATTGATGATTATGATAAAGCTTTAAGCATTAAACCGAATTATGATAAGGCCATTGAAAATAGAGGAATTGCTAAATATGAGTTGAAAGATTACCCTGGAGCAATTGCAGATTTGGTAGTACTTAAAGAATCAAGGAAAGTTACTAGTCAGACTTTACTCTTTCTTGGCGTTTCCCAATATCAAACACAAGATTACGCTTCAACTATAGAAAATATTTCATTAGCTATGAGCAAAGGAAGTAAAGATAAGTTGGCTTATTATGCAAGAGGAAATGCTTTGTTCTTTACAGGTGACTACGAAAAGGCACTGCCCGATTTGAAAAAAGCCATAGAACTTGGTGAAACCGATCAGCAAACTTGGTTAAGTAGTGGAACATCAAAATACAAACTTGGAGATTATGAAAGTTGTATCTATGATTTAGATCGAGCAGTTGAAGTAGGGGAAAATAGTGCTGAAGTTTATCACAATCGTGGGCATGCTAAATATGAGGCTAAAGATTATGCTGGAGCCATGACGGATATGGATAAAGCAATAAGCATTGATCCGAAATATGGATCGGCTTATTATTTTAGAGGTAATGCTAAGTTTCGAGAGAAAAATTATACTGGAGCAATTGCTGATTATGATAATGCTATAGACAATGGTGAGCTCACTTATTTATCATTTAACAATAGAGGTAAAGCTAAACAAACTATTGAGCAATATGAGGAAGCAATTGTGGACTTTAATGAAGCTATAAAATTAAAAGATGATTATAGTAAGGCGTATGAAAATAGAGGAGAAACTTATTATATACTAGAAAAATACGCAGAAGCAGTTAAGGATTTTTCTTCCTATGAAAAACTGGAGGAAAAACCTGATGTAGCACTTCTTTACAAAAGGGCAGAGGCTCATTATATTTTAAAGCAATTCCCATTAGCAGTTAGTTATTATGATAAATCAATTGAAGGAGGAATAGCTACCAAGGATGCATACTATCATCGTGGATTAGTACTCATAGAAACTGAAGATTATTCAGATGCAGTAAAGGACTTTGGTGAAGCACTTAAAAAAGAACCATCAGCAGAGATTTACATGAGTCGAGCTCGAGCTAATATTTATATTGAAGACTATAGATCTGCTACAGATGATTTAAACGAAGCTATAAAATTAGATGATCAAAATACAGACGCTTATTATAATAGAGCATTAATAAGAGAAGGAAATGAAGATTACGAAGGTGCTATTTTGGATTATAATAAAGTGGTTCACCTTAACCCTAAAGATGGTAATGCCTACTATAGCCGTGGCAATGTAAAAGCATCAAATGGTGATATAGGGGCAGCACTTTTTGACATCGAAAAAGCAATAGAGTTAGAGCCAGAAAATGCTACTTATTACAAAGTTTTAGGTAATATGCATAGGCGACTGGGTGATAGTGAAGAAGCATGTGAAAGTTGGAAAAAGGCATTAGAGTTGGGAGATGGAAAAACTGCTTATTACATCAAACAGTATTGTAAATAATCATTTAATAGATACGTTTTAACAAAACAAGCTTGATAAGTTAAGTCAAAAATCTCTAATTTTGATTTAGACCTATCCGTGATAATTGTCAGGGTGGAATGACTGTTTTTATTATTTTTGATTTGTGAACGTGGCTAAAGAATTAAAACCGAAACATACTACTATAATGACAATAGATTTACGAAGTGATACAGTAACTAAACCTACTCAAGATATGATGGAAGCCATGATGGCAGCACAAGTAGGGGATGATGTATTTGGTGAAGACCCAACAATTAAAGCATTAGAGCAAAAAACAGCCGCTATTTTTGGTATGGATGGTGGTCTTTTTTGTCCATCAGGTACAATGACTAACCAAATTGCTATCAAAATACTAACCCAACCATATGATGAGGTGATTTGTTATAGCGGAGCACATATTTATAAATATGAAGGTGGAGGAGTTATGGGCAATAGTGGTGTATCTGTCCGATTATTGGATGGAGACAGAGGAGTTATTACTTCTGATGAGATTTCTCAAAACATCAATCCTGATGACGCACATTTACCAAAGACATCAGTAGTTAGTTTAGAGAATACAGTAAATAAAGGAGGAGGTTGTTTTTATCATTTAGGTCAAATAAAAAAAATATCTGACTTGTGTATTAATAATAATATTAAACTTCATCTAGATGGTGCCAGAGTGTTTAATGCTATAGTTGAGACAGATGAAGATCCAAAGGAGTTCGGTAAGTATTTTGACACTATATCAGTATGCTTATCTAAAGGATTAGGAGCTCCAGTAGGTTCGGTATTGCTTTATAAAGAACAATATGCCAAACAGGCTCATCGTATGAGAAAAGTATTTGGCGGAGGCATGAGACAAGCAGGTTATTTGGCAGCAGCGGGAATTTATGCGTTGGATCACCATGTCGACCGGCTTAAGGAAGATCATAAAAGAGCAAAACAGTTAGAGGAAGTGCTAATTAGTTTACCTTATGTTGAAAAAGTGATTCCAGTACAAACTAATATTCTAATATTCGAATTAGCTGGAAATTTAACAGCTAAGGAGTGTATTGATAAACTTGAAGAAAAAGGAGTGAAATCCGTAGCTTTTGGTTATAAAGAAGTCCGTTTTGTTACGCATCTTGATTTTAATGATGCTATGTTGGAGCAAACGATTAATGTTCTTAAAGAGATTAATCTTTGATCATCACTTTTTGTTAAAAAAATTAACTTTAATTATATTGACAAAAGGTGGGTGTATTTTTTATTATCGGAATAGTTCAGGCATTTTTTATTGAGTTTATTTTACTAAATAAAAAGAATAAATCGTTGCCAGATAAAATTTTGGCAACTTGGATGTTCTTCATTGGGTTACATCTATTTTTTTATTATTTATACTATATCGGTTATCACTTTCAATTCCCTTATATTATGGGTGTTTCGGTGCCATTGCCTTTAATTCACGGTCCATTCCTATTACTTTATACAGTTTCATTAATTCAACCCGAAAAAAAATTTTCACAATTTAATTATTTACATTTCATTCCTTTTATAAGTTTTCTGATAGCCCTTTCTCCTAAGTTTTTTATATCGACAGAGGAGCTTTTACAATTTTTGCAGGAAGTAGAAATTAATACACCATTCTATATTCAATTTTTTGCAATGTTGGGTAACCTTTCTGGATTTGTATATGTCCCCTGGTGCTTAATTGTTCTGCATCGGCATCAAAAATGTATTCGAAATAATTTTTCTTATATGGAAGAAATCAACCTTATCTGGTTACGAAATGTAATCTTGGGAATGGCGATGATTTGGGTTTCCATTTTAGTGGCAGGAGCAATTAAATTGAATTGGTCACAAAGCGATTTCGATCCAAGTACACTCATATTTATTATGGTTACCGTTTTTATATTTATTATAGGTTATTATGGATCACGTCAGGGAGTGATTTTCACAGATAATAGAAATAGTCAAGAAAAGGAAGTGTCAGATAAAAAAAAATATGAGAAATCAAGCCTAAAGGAAGAACAATCAGAGAAATATCTTAATGATTTGATGATTTATATGAAGGATGAAATGCCTTATCTTGAGAGTAAGATTACACTTCGCGATTTAGCATCGACATTGGGTTATTCACATAATTACCTATCTCAGATTATCAACGAGAAGCTAAATCAAAATTTTTATGAATTCATTAATCAATATCGGGTTGAAGAGTTTAAAAAGCGTGTAAACGAAGATAAATTCAAAAAATTAACATTGCTTGGTCATGCCTATGAAAGTGGGTTTAGCTCTAAGTCGGCTTTCAATGAAGTGTTTAAAAAAATCGCAGGAATAACACCTTCACAATATTATAAAGAAATGACAAAGGCTAAAGAGAGTACATGAAAATACAATAATGACTCCATTTTATAAAAACATGAAATACGTCCAGACTTTCATTTTCGGACTTATTTAACGTCCAGACTTTCACCTCTGGGCGCATTGATGCGTTTTTGATAATACATTTGAATCAAAAAACGCATAAAATGAAAACTAGAATTTTATTAACATTATTAATAGCAGGTACTTTGCAAAGCGTATTGCATGCACAAGAGCTTACACAAACTATTCGGGGGAGGATAGTTGATGACGTAAGTGAATTTCCATTATTAGGAGCTACTATTTTTATTGCCGAAACTGATCCAATTTTGGGGTCAAGCACTGATTATAATGGAGAGTTCAAAATTGAAAAAGTGCCTATTGGTAGACATGCATTAAAGGTTTCATATATTGGTTATGAATCCATTCAATTGTCTGATGTATTGGTATCAACAGGAAAATCAGTCTATTTGGAAATAAAACTTAAAGAATCAGCTTTTGCTATAACAGAAGTTGAAATAAAGGGTTCAAGGCCAAAAGATATTCCACTAAATGAGATGTCGGGTGTTAGTGCCAGATCTTTTTCAGTGGAAGAATCGCAACGTTATGCTGGTGGGTTAGATGATCCTGGCAGAATGGTAACAGCTTTTGCTGGTGTTACCAGTGCATCGTTGGGTCAAAATGCCATTGTAATACGAGGAAATGCTCCCAAAGGGGTGCAATGGCGTATGGAGGGAATAGAAATTCCCAACCCAAGTCACTTTGCAGGAGCTACTGTAACGGGTGGTGGTTTTGTGACGCTACTTAGTAATAATGTTTTGGCCAATTCCGATTTTCTTACTGGAGCATTTCCATCTGAATACGGTAATGCCTTGTCTGGAGTGTTTGACATGAACTTAAGATCGGGTAATAATGAAGAAGCAGAACACACTTTTCAAGTAGGATTACTAGGTATAGATGTAGCCTCTGAAGGACCAATTTCTAAACAAAATAAATCATCTTACTTATTTAATTATAGATATTCCACACTTGGATTAATAGAACCCATTTTACCCGATGAAAGTAATACCATTAGGTATCAGGATTTATCGTTTAAACTAAATTTTCCTACCACAAAAGCAGGAGAATATTCTTTATGGGGTGTAGGGGGCAATGATTATGGTAGGAAAAACAGGGAAGTAGTAATTAACCCCTCGGATTGGGAAATACTTGACGATTTACAGGATTATGATTATGGATTTAATGTAGGTGCTGCAGGGATTAAACACAAAATCAATTTTGGAAAAAACACTATGTGGCAAACAAGTGTAGCAGGCTCAGTAAATGATGCATACTGGCACATCGATCAGTTGAATGAGCAAGGAGTTATTGTCCCTAAAAGGCGTGTGGAAAACCTGACAGGTCAGGTTTCATTATCAACTGTTTTGAATCATAAATTTTCCAAAAGGCATCATAATCGTGCAGGGATACTCTATCATCAGCAATACTACAATATTGAAATAAAGGATTTATTTGCAGGGCAAAGTACACTTTTCACATTAGTAAATGATGATGGTTGGCAAGATAGGTGGCAAATATTTAGTCAATCGAAGTATGATTTAACCAAAAATTTGAAATTGAACATAGGTGTTCATAGTCAATATGCTGTGTTTAATAATGAAGTTACTTTTGAGCCACGTGCAAATCTACAGTTATACTTCAATACTACTAGTAGTTTAAGTTTAGGATATGGTAAGCATAGTCAAATGGAAGACATGAAAATATATAAAGTACAGGATCAGCAGGGTAATTTTATCAACAGTGATTTAAAAATGATCAAAGCGGATCATATTGTATTATCATACGATTGGATAATTAAGGAAAACTTGAGGCTTAAAATAGAACCATATTTTCAATTTTTGTATGATGTGCCAGTGGTGGCAGATAGTTCTTTTTCCATGATGAACTTCCAACAAGATTGGTTTCTAACGGCAGAATTAGTTAATGAAGGAGAAGGGCAAAATTATGGGGTTGATATGACATTGGAGAGATTCCTGAATAATGATTTTTACTACTTGATAACAGGATCGGTATTTGTTTCGAAGTATTTGGGAGGAGATAAAATATGGAGAAATACTCGTTTTAATCGTGGATATGCTTTTAATATTCTTACAGGGAAGGAATGGCAGTTTGGGAAACAAAAAAATAAATGGTTTGGATTGAATATAGGTTATAATGTTATGGGAGGTTTAAGGGAGTCACCAGTTGATATACAAAATTCTCAGATAAGGAAAGAAGTAATTTATAATACTTATGAAGCATTTTCCAAGCAAAACGCAATGGTTAATTACATGGATATTACTATAACCTATAAGAAGAATAAAAACAAAACAGCTACTATTTGGGGGTTACAGGTTAAAAATGTATTGGGTAGTAAGGAGTTTCAGGGGCATCAGTATAATTTCAGAACCAATCAGGTTGATGAACTTAATGTAGCAGCAGTAATACCTAACTTGTATTTCAAAGTTGAATTCTGATGAAATTTTGGTTTAAAAATATATCAGTGGGTAAGATGCTTTTTTTACTTTTAAGAGTGTTAAGCCTGCTGATATTGTTTCTAATTTTGTTGATATTATACCAATTTAGTTATTAAAGGCCGCATTAAAATGATTAAGATAATGATGGTTTGAAGTGATTGACATAATTGTTTGATTTGACATATTATTCACCGAGGTGTATAACCATTTTCTATGCTACCGTTTGTGTCTCACAAATGGTCTGATGTAAGGGATAATTATTCTATTACATAATTATATGACACTACCAATCTTATAGTTTTTCCAACTCCTCTTTCACGAAGCCAATTAATTCTTTGATATAATCACGGCTAAAATCAAACTTAATATTTGCCGCTGCATATACTTCAGGAATACTTTTTTTATAGCCTAACTTTAGAGCATTCATATATCCTTCCAATCCTTTTTGTTTATCCTCCTTGTAGTTTTTCCATACAGCTATAGCTCCTAATTGCGCCATACCGTATTCAATGTAATAGAAAGGCACTTCGTACAAATGTAATTGCTTTTGCCATACATAATCCTTGTTTGTTTGTAAACCTTCCCAATCGGTGATATTATCAGAAAATGTATCTAGTATGTCATTCCATGCTTTTGTACGATCATTAATTGAGTGATTGGCATTTTCATAAATCCAATGTTGAAATTTATCGATAGTTGCCACCCAAGGCAATGTTTCGATTATTTGCTCTAAATGTTCTTTTTTAGCACGTTTTAAATCATCCTCCTTGTCAAAAAATATATTCCAATGATCCATGGAAATTAACTCCATACTCATGGAGGCAAGTTCTGCTACTTCTGAAGGTGTTTGTTTAAAATCGACTAATTCTAAGTCTTTTGTTAGGAATGAATGCACTGCATGCCCTCCTTCGTGCATTAATGTAACTAAATCTCGTAATGTAGATGTGGCATTCATAAAAATAAATGGCACGCCAATTTCCGATAATGGATAATTATAACCTCCTGGTGCTTTACCTTTTCTAGACTCTAAATCAAGATGGCCCATTTCTTTCATGATACTAAGACATTGACCTAAAAAGGGATCTATACGATGGAAGCATTCAATAGATTTCTCTAATAACTCGCCCCCATTACTAAATGGTTTTAAGGGAGGATTCCCTTCTGCATCTACTGCTTTATCCCATGGTTTTAGGGTATCTACATTTAAACTTTTCTTTCTGGAATTTGCCAAATTATTTAATATGGGAACTACTTCTGTGGCTACCGATTCATGAAAATTAAAACAGTCTTGTGGTGTATAGTCGAACCGACCCATGGCAGCAAACATATAGTCGCGATAGTTTAAAAAATCGGCATTTTTACTTACTTCATTTCGAAGTTTTATTAGTTCATTATATAAATCATCTAACTTGTTTTTATCTTCAAGTCTTCGCTTAGCAATTTTATTATATACTTCTTCTCGTAGATTTCTATCTGTAGATTGAAGTAAAACACCTGCTTGTTGCATTGTTAGCTCTTTATCATCATGAGTGATGCTCATTGCTCCAGATATTTGTCCAAATTTTTGAGCTTCTTGTTGAAGTTGAGTTTGTAAAGGAACATTCTCATCTCTATAGATTTCTAATGCTTTGCGCATTCCACGAATCATAATGTCATAGCCCTGTTCATTTTCTAGAGCTTTTAAAAAGGAACATTCAACGGCTTTTTTATTTAGATCATTAGAAATAGGAGAAATCTTAGGCTGTATTTCTGTTACAAACTGTAAATAACTTTTGTTATACTCATCATTGGTAGTATCGCATGTCATACGAATATATCGCCATCCTGCATCTTCTGAAATAATTGATTCTAACTCACTTCTATCTTTTAACCAACCTCTTAAAACCTCTTCATTATTTAATTCTTTTTTCAATAATTCAGTAAAATAAGGTTCTATAGCCTCCCATGTTGTGATTTTAAAATCTTCAGGTAGGAATCGTCTTGTTTTTCTTTTGATTATAGCCATAATATGTTCTCAATAAAAAAGAACAAAGATATTTGTACTAAGAGCTTATTGCCCATGTATCAAAAATCCTTGTTCCAAATAATCTAATTTTTCTCTTTTCTCAACCAATTTCAATCACTACATCGTCAGTCAATGGGTGACCTACACATGTTAATACATAGCCCTCATCCAATTCAGACTCAGATAGCCCCTCTTCTTCATCTAACTTCACCTTTCCTGATACGCACTTGCCTCGACAAGCAGTGCATAAACCACTCTGGCAAGAGTAAGGTAAGTCAATATCTTTATCAAGTGCCGATTCTAATATTGAAGCATTGGGAGCTACATTTATTTTGTGTTCTTCTCCGTCATAAATAACGGTAACCATGCGCTCAACTAATTCATCTTTATATTCATCTTTAGAAGGATCTTTATCTATGATACCTTGGACAAAACTTTCTTTAAAAACCCGCTCTTTTGGGATGTTTAAACCATCCAATAAGCTCTCTGCATTCTTCATCATCCCTTCAGGTCCACACATCAAATAGGTGGTATTATCAGTTCCCCAATCTGGAATACGTTCAAAAAGGCTTGTTAACATATCTTTGTTTAACAAACCAGAATAACCTTGCCAATTCATTGGGGCATCATCTAAAACATGGATTACATGTAAACGCCCCTCGTAATTCGTTTCCAACTCTTCTAATTTTTGCTTAAATATGATCGAATCAATATTTCGATTACAATAAATTAGTGAAACGATACTTTCGGGTTCTTGAATAAGTGTCGATTTTATTATTGACATCATAGGAGTAATTCCACTCCCACCTGCAAACTGAATGAAGTGTCTTTTGTTTTTTACATCAAACTGAGTAGTAAAAGTACCCATGGGATCCATCACCTTTAGAGTATCCCCTACTTTTAAATTGTCTGGTAAGTAGTTCGACATCAACCCACCTTCTACACGTTTAATAGTTACGGCTAAATCTTCATCTACAGAAGAGGAAGAACTCAGTGAATATGCTCTTCTTACTTCTTTGCCATCAATAGGGACAATTAAAGTTAAAAACTGTCCAGAGTCATAGGAAATCTTATTTTCAGGCTGTTCAAACACAATAGTTATTGCATCGGAAGTTTCCTGCACAATTTCTTTTACTAATAAATTATCATATTTATCAGAAGATGATTGTTTCTGTTTTTTCCCTTTTTTAAAAAATCCGAAAGCCATTTTATTTATACTATATATTTAACCAATAATTAAGTTTCATTACAAGAGCACGATTTTTGACGCCAGAGCCATCGGGGAAATAATTATCTGAATATACAATAAATAAATCCGAAGCTGGTTTGTACCTCCATTGAAATCTGGCATTGATATTCATATTGTCTTCCTGCTCGTTATATTGTACAAATGTAGTTAAGAAAAGTTTATCTGTGAAGGTAAAATCAATTCTTGGCCCCAAAAGCCAAAATTCAGCACTGTTATAAGGTAATGGCAAGTCAATTTTATTGTAATCAAAACGGAATGCAATTGTAGCAATAGGCTGATAACGATAATTGAGTTGCCCACTTACATTGACTCTTTCCCCATTATAGAATCCACCAATTGTGGCTTTCCCTTCAAATGAAAACACTTTACGGGTATCAGTGTTAAATCCCGCAGAAATGGTATTCCATTTAAAACCATCACCTGTCAAGAGGGGAGTGCCACCTGTTCGGGTTGGGTCAAAATCACGCCTTAATTTTTCATAACGATTTTCTGCTTCAACTATAATTTTTGCAGTGTTTAACAATTGAACCTGATAGCCTAATTTAGTATTGTAGTCTGTTAGGTTATTAGACATATCGGTATAATAAAAAACATTTAATGTAGGACCATGATTATTAATTTTTTCTGAATCGGGGTAAAAAAAGAAATTGGTAAATGTCCCAAATAAGTAAAGATCTTTTCTGCGAATAAAACCTACCTCAGCATTATACTCATCACTAATGGCATTAGCGAACACACGTGTTTGTACATTACGAGTAAGATAACGAACTACAGCACCAGAGGCAAATTCATCATTTTTTCCTTGAGGGGATATGGAACGATGGTAGAAAAAACTGCTAGACCATTTATTATTTAATGATAATAGGTTAACATCTGCACCATAAACGGTATTAAAATTATTTACGTATATCGAATCATTTGCCAGAGGAACATCCTTTTCTTTAAAGAGGGAAGAATTATAATGATATTTAGAGGTGTCAGCAAGGTTTATATTTAGGCTATTTTTGTTTATTGCAATAAAACCAATGGTTGATTTAGCAAAAATTTTACGTTGTGCTACTGCTACGCTATACATTTGTTTAGGAAGACCCAATTCTTCATTTTCTTTGGTCAGCATATTAAGCATGCCAATTCGCCAGTTATTACCTATTTTACCACTTAGCCTAGCTCCATATTGAATAGGTACTTGTCCGTTTACAGATTCCTCTGTTCCATTTACAGTTATTTTATTGCTTGTAATACCTATTCTTCTTGAAAAAAATGGTCTTGAACTTCTTAATCCATTGGTTCCAAACAGGTCGTTGTTTTCCAAAAAGAACTGCCTTCTTTCTGGGAAGAAAATTTCAAAACGATTTATATTAGTTACTTGTTGATCTACCTCTACTTGTGAAAAATCGGGGTTATATGTAAGATCGAGATTCAATGAAGAACTTAGAGCTACTTTTGCATCAAAACCAGCATCATAGTTGTACTCTTCCTGTCCACCTTCTTCATAATTTCTACCCACGCCACCTGTAACAAAAGGGATAAAAGAGATATTTACACCTGCTTTTGGCAATTCATCTTCAAAATTTATTTGCCCTGCAAATGTAAGTGAAGGTTTGAAGCCTTGCGGAACAAGTGTCCAACTTGATATTTCATTATTCTTTAAGTCAAGCCTTAAGAAATTCACATTCCAATTACGGTTTTCTGGATTATACCGAATTGACTTAAAAGGTATGGCAAATTCAAATGACCAATACTCACCTGTATCATCTACTGCCGAATACCACTTATTATCCCAATCAGCTGCCACTTCCTCTCCATTAGTTATTAATCCTTCCCGTTGAACCCCAGCTGGGGTGATACCAAAAGAAAACCCATTGATGAAGTCATTAAATGGGTCAAAATAAATTCCAAAATTCTCGTTCAACGGCCAATTAAAATCTCTTTTCAAGGACTGAATGATATGTTTTTTATCAGAGTTTTCATAGCATTTTCCTGCTACATAAAGAAACTGATCATTGAAGGTCATGCTTATTTCTGTTTGTGAAGTAGCAGGTAGTGAGTCTGTTGGAAAAAATTGAATAAAATCAGTTGCTTTATCTGCCTTACCCCATACTGGTTCGTTCAATTTTCCATCAATTACAATACTCTCGTTCGTTTTTTTTACCGATAGCTTATAGGCTTCTATATTTACTTGAGCTGTTAAGTTGTAAAAAGGCAAAATACTCCAAAGAGTAAGTGCTACTTTGAGTCTATTCATGTACTAAAAATTTAAAAAATTCAAAAGTATAGTTTTAAATCGCAACCTCAATATTTATTTGTGATAATAACTTACATGAATAGGCATTATTCCCTACTTTTGCAACTTCAAAGATCGATAACATGAAATTAAATACACTTACGGCTATTTCCCCTGTTGATGGGCGTTATAATAGGCATACGAACACTCTATCTTCTTATTTTTCAGAATTTGGACTTATAAAATATCGCGTAAGGGTAGAGGTGGAATATTTTATTGCTTTGTGTGAGTTGCCATTGCCTCAGTTGATTGATTTTGACACTTCTTTATTTGAGACATTACGTAGTATTTACAATAATTTTAGTGAACAAGATGCTTTAGGGATTAAGGAGATAGAGAAAACTACTAATCATGATGTTAAAGCTGTAGAGTATTTCATAAAGCAACAATTTGATAACCTAGAGATAAGTCAATACAAGGAATTTATTCACTTTGGACTTACATCGCAGGATATTAATAATACAGCGATACCTTTATCGATAAAGGAATCGCATGAGGAAATATTATTACCAGTAATTAATTTTGTAAAATCGGAAATAGAACGTTTAGCTACAACTTGGTCGGATATCCCAATGTTGGCAAAAACACATGGTCAGCCAGCTTCACCCACTCGCTTAGGAAAAGAGATAAATGTATTTTCAGAGCGACTGGTTGAGCAATTAACATTATTAGAACAAGTGCCCTATGCAGCTAAATTTGGTGGAGCTACTGGTAATTTTAATGCACATCATGTTGCGTATCCAAACATTAACTGGATTGAGTTTGGAAATGCATTTGTTAAAAATAATTTAGGGTTAGTACGTAGTCATCCAACTACACAAATTGAACACTACGATCATCTAGCTGCTTATTTCGATGGGCTGAAACGTATTAATACAATACTCATTGATATGAGTCGTGATATATGGCAATATGTTTCTATGAATTACTTTAAACAGAAAATCAAAGCTGGTGAAGTTGGTTCATCTGCTATGCCACATAAAGTAAATCCAATAGATTTTGAAAATGCGGAAGGTAATTTAGGAATAGCTAATGCGCTATTGGAACATCTTTCAGCCAAATTACCTATTTCAAGATTACAGAGAGACCTTACCGACTCTACAGTTCTTAGAAATGTAGGCGTACCCATAGGACATATGATAATCGCACTGCGATCCCTAGAAAAAGGACTTGGTAAACTTGAACTAAATGAATCTGCAATTCGTGCTGATTTAGAGAACAATTGGGCAGTAGTAGCAGAAGCAATACAGACAATACTTAGAAGAGAAAATTTTCCAAATCCTTATGAGGCATTAAAGGATTTAACTAGAAAGAATACCAAAATTACAGAAGAAAGTATTGTAGATTTTATTGATGATTTAGAAGTTAGTGATACTATTAAGGCTGAGTTAAAAGCTATTACACCATTTAATTATACTGGTATCTAGTCACCCACAAAATCACGAGTTTGTGATCGACATTCTCTACGTTTTTTATGTAGCTTAAGTCTCCAAAACGGACCATTTCTAAAAAACAGGACAGTTTTCACCCCCTTGTTATGAAAGTATCTCCCTATGTTATTTTTATAGACTGACACCCCTTCCATTTGTATTAAATAGGTAAAACCCATCTCCGCCATTATATCCTCCATGCATGGATTACCGATTAGTAATCCTTTACTGTCATTTTTAACCCATTGTACTACTCTTTTTTGTTTTTGACCTTTATCCTCACGTTTATTTGTTGGCGTTGTATTGGTGTTTGCGGTATCGCCAAACACCAATTTATCCTGACAGTAAGTAGCAGTTACTATTGACGATAAGAATAAAATAGAAATAGCAAAAAATTTCATAAGAAGCTAATTTCTAGATTTTCACCCAAATTATCCTTTTTTATAAAGAAAAAGATTTGTTGTATGGACAAGAAAAGGTTTCAGTTTTCCTGTTTAAGAAAACTTCGCAATTCTTTTACCGATCAAAAAGTTCGTTTAATATATCCTTTGCCTGTTGCGATTCCAATCTAGGACCGTACTTTGTCACTACTTTCGAAGAGGCCAAGCTAGCAATTTTACCTGCTTCTGCGTATGTATGACCATTGGTGACACCAAACATAAATGCTCCAGCAAATAAGTCTCCGGCTCCATTAGTATCAATTGCCTCTACTTTATAAGGCTCTATATCAATAAATGTATCTCCGTCAAAAATAGTAGCTCCATTAGCTCCGAGTGTTATTGCAAAACGTTTTGCAAATTTTTTCAACTCTTCTCTGGCATCTACAATATTGTCCATTTCTGTAAATAACATAGCTTCTTCTTCATTACAGAAGAGTAGATCTACACCATTACCTACCACTTCCTCCATCTGACTTTTGAAATATTTTACCATGCTTGGGTCAGAAAATGTAAGAGCAACTTTCACATCATTTTCTATAGCCAATTGTTTAGCTGTCTTCATAGCTTCTACCCCATTTTCAGAAGTAACCAGATAGCCTTCAATGTATAAATACTTAGAGCTTATTAACGCTTCTACATCTAGTTGTGCCACGGAATAAGTTTGTGTAATTCCTAAAAATGTGTTCATTGTTCGTGAAGCATCTGGAGTAGTCATAACAAGACACTTACCTGTTATTCCTTCTGGAAGATTGTCTTCAGTTAAGTTACTATCCACTCCATTACTACGAAGGTCGCTCATGTAGAAATGCCCCTGCTCATCATTTGCCACCTTGCAAGAGTAAAAGCTTTTACCACCAAACTGACTTACAGCAATAATAGAATTAGCAGCGGATCCGCCACATTGCTTATTACTTTCATGACTGGAAATGACATTATACAATTCATTTTGACGATCTTCTTCTATCAGGGTCATCAATCCTTTTTCCACATTATTTTCTTCAAGAAAATCATCTGATACTTCAGTAACAATGTCAACTAAAGCATTTCCAATGCCGTATATATCATATTTTTTACTCATAATATTGCCTTTATTTTTAGGATACAAAAATAGTAAGATTTAAGTAAGTCAAAACTATGCATCCTATTTATTAAATATTACGTAAAATATATTCATCGTAGTAAATAAATAGGTTTATAAAAACTAAAAAATCATTACTTATGCAAAATCAATCTAATCCTGTCAACTGGTTCGAAATATCAGTTAATAATCTCGAAAGAGCTAAAAAGTTTTATGGAGCTGTACTTGAAACAGAGTTTCAAGATCTCGATTTAGACAATACTAAAATGGCATTGTTTGCTATGAGTCCTGAAAAACCTGGGACAGGTGGTTCACTACTTCTTGCTGATGAAGCAAATCCTAGTGCTGATGGTACTACGATCTATTTTTCATGTGAAGATTGTGCCGTAGAAGTAGGAAGAGTTGAAGCTAATGGTGGTTCAATAGTATTCCCCAAAATGTCAATAGGAGAATTTGGATTTGTAGCCCAATTTATGGACACGGAAGGCAACCGTATTGGACTTCATTCTCAGAAGTAGGATGTTGCCAAATTTTTGACAGATAAAAAATAAAGGAATGATATTCTTAGAAGTAGTGTTTATAAATGGGCTATCCTTAAAAATTATTTTCTAGTAAAAATACCCTTCAATAGTGTGTAAAGATAGTTTGACATGTAAAATAACAAGTGCCAAAATCTCAAAATTCAATGATTTTCAACAAAATTGAGGTTTACGTTCTTCGACCTTGAGAAAATTGTGTCAAGAAATTTGTGAAAAACCACGTAAAAATTCAAACTGTTTGAAACGTATGCAAGACGTTGAGTTTTTGAATTTTAGGGGTTTAAAGCAAATTTTAGCCTATTTTCTCACCGTCTTGATTTCTTTGCCTACTTTCTTTATCAAGAAAGAAAGTAGGAAGAAAAAGGGCTAAAAGTGTTAAAATAAATTATCAAGTACTCCCTAAATGATTATTTTGCCATTCTTCTTGAAGAAATATACCCCAATTCTTGGGCAAAATTTGGGTAATCTGTTATTATACCATCTACACCCCACTTTACTAGTTCCTTCATTCTAGTGGTGTCATTTACTGTCCATGGTATTACTTTTATTTTTTTTTGAAGCAAGTATTTTGTTTTTCGTTCTGTTAATAATAGGTGATAAGAACTATAGATATTTGGTTTAAAACCAAGATTAGCCAAGTTGGTATCAATAGATTTTTTGTTGTCAATTAAAACTGCAAGCCGTACTTTAGGGTATTTTTTATGCCAGTATTTTAATACTCTAAAATCGAAAGATTGAATAACTACTCGTTCTAATGGAATATATCTATCAATAAGTTCATATACTAAATCTGAAAATTCTTCGGGGGTTGGTTGACTTATATTGTAGCCCTTTGCACTACTTTTTATTTCGATATTATAATCTACTTCGTATTGTGTATAGCTTTTAATATGCCACTCTACTTTTTTAATAACATCACTTAACAATGGCTTTGAAAGTTTTCTCTTCTCTTGCTCGTTAAATTTAGGATTTCCAATGCTACCACAGTCATATTGGGAAATTTCTTCATAGGTCATTTGGTATAGATTGTAATCCTCATCATCTTCTATATGATTACCCTCGGTATCCAAACAAATATCTGGATTTAGAAATGGCTCATGGCTTACAACTACTTGCCCATCTTTGCTAATTACTACATCCAGTTCAATAGTAGTTACACCTAAATCGAGTGCTTTAATAAAAGCTGGAATGGTGTTTTCAGGTAGCAAACCTCGGCAACCACGATGCCCTTGGATATCTAATACTTGTGCTGTAATTAACTTTGAAGTAAATAATAGCATAAGAACTATAATTTTTTTCATGTCTTATTATTTTCTGCAATAATTTGGTAAAATGGCGAACTAAATCAAATGAAAATAGCTGATATATTTTTTACAGTCATCTGATTATAAAATGCTCAACAAGTGTTTCTGTGATAACACATCCCTATAATTCCCTCAAGGGGATATTCCGATTTTTCTCTTTAGGGAGACACATAGGGATGTTTTTCATTGCAAATCAAAAATCAGGTAAATTTATTGATAATCGAATATTATGTTGCTTTACTAAATTCAACTGGATGACAGTAATATTTATTTACCTATTCGACACTATTTCATCGGGGTTGCTTCCGTTTATTACTGTAATACGCATTTCATTTATAGCATCATCGGAAAGGTTTATATCATCGTTGATTAAATCAAAAATAATTGTTTCTGTAAAATAAGCTTCGCACATATCACCATTGTTGTCATGCATTAGCACTACGCTAAAATCAGGAGGGTAAATCATAGTGATTACCTCAGGCCATATAATTTGAAATTTGTGAGTCTGACATCCACCAGAGTAGGATACTTTTATTTGTAATTTTTTATCTGCAACACTTACTTCGTGTAGGGCAAATAAGTCCGAATCTATTTTATTTTGTTCTAAGTCGAGTAAAGTACTCTCATAAATACTTTGATCTCGAAGAATTAACTTATCACTATTTTTGTCGGGTGAGTTTTCCGTTAGCTCATCACTACAGGATGTGGCTAGTAAAATCAATGCTATTAAACGAATCATGGTTTTCATAATTTAGTTTGTTAGTTGTTCATTTTAATGACACTTACCTAATCAAAAAAGTTGGAATTATAAAAAAATGAAGACATAAAAAAAGGCAGTCAATTATGACTGCCTTTTTTGTGGGCGCTGAGGGATTCGAACCCCCGACCCCCTCGGTGTAAACGAGGTGCTCTGAACCAGCTGAGCTAAGCGCCCTTCAATTTTTTTATTAGCTCATTTGCTAATTGGAATGCAAATGTAGTACAGTTTTTGAATCGGGCAAAACATTTATTCTAAAAAATTAAAATTTTATTTTGAGGAGGTCATAATCCCTTCATTAATAATTTCAATGGTACATGAATACAAGTATTTTGTTTGTTTTCGTTTATAATTGTGAACTACAAAAATAGTTTCAATGAATTGAAAAATGAATTTTGAAAATTTCGTTATTATTTTAGTGTATTAATAAATATTCTATTGAAAGTCCTGATTAAACGTGTTTTGTTTTATCTGTTTCTAATAATGGCAGTTGTTGTTGTAAGCAGTAGTATATCGGTTTACCTTTATAAGGATAGGCTTATACAAAAGTTTATTAGTGAGGTGAACCAACATATAAATACACCCATTCATGTTGAAAAAATTGATGTCTCGGTACTAGAGCATTTACCTTACATTTCCATTGATTTCAATGATGTTATTATAGAAGAAAGTTATACTTGGAGTGATGATCCACTTATTACAGCTCAAAAAGTTGCATTATCGTTTAACCCTTTTAACATCCTTCAAGGGAGCTATACTGTAAAACAGATGCATATAGTGAATGGCACAATATCTCTAAAAATAAATAGAAAAGGAGAAAATAATTTTTCGATTATTGAAAACGGTGGAGGAAATTCAACTACCGTGTTTGATCTTAATAAAATCAGTCTTAATAATGTAGAGATGTTGTACAATGATTTGTCATCAGATAAAAAAATTGAACTAAGTACACAGCAACTTTCAGCAACATTAAATATTGAAGGAGGTCTTTACAATATAACAGCTAAAGGAGATGTGTTGAGTAATAATATTACATTTAATGGAAGTTCGTTTTTAGAAAACAAATCGTTTTATACTAATGCAAAATTGGTATATGACCAAACGAAAAAATGGGTAACTATAGCACCATCAAAAATTAGTGCTTACGAATCTGATTTTTTATTGAAAGGTGACTACGGATTAACCAACAATAAAATTGACATTTCATTAAGCAACGATGAAACCAACCTTAAAACACTATTGGCATTAGTGCCAGTTCGCTATACAAACCGTCTTGAAAAGTATAATAGTAATGGAAATGGCTATTTCAACTTGTCATTAAATGGCATGTTTCAAAAGGGGCAATTTCCTTCAATAAATGTTTCATTTGGCTTTTCTGAAGCTGCTATATATCATCCCGATTTTTCCACACAATTGGACTCCGTTACATTAACAGGAATGTACGAAAGTCCTGATTTTATGGATCTAACTAAAGCTTCACTTTCATTAAACAATGTAAGTGGTAGACTGGACAATCAACCTTTTTCAGCCAATTTATTACTCAATAATTTCACTAGCCCTTTTATTGATGTCAATTTTAAAGGTGATTTAAAAATGACTAATTTACTTAAATTTTATCCAAAAAACGGATTTGTAGATGCTACTGGAGTAATATCATCTAATATTTCACTGAAGGGAAATATTCAAGATTTAAAGACCAAGTCTACAGTAAATAAGGTAAAAACTAATGGTGAGTTAAATTTACAAAACGTTAATTTTTTGCATAAAGAGTCTAATATCCCTTTTAAGGAGTTAAATGGAGGTCTTATTTTTAATAATAATGATCTTACGCTTACTGATTTTTCTGGTAATATAGGGTCAAGTAATTTTTTGCTTAATGGTTTATTTAAAAATTTTGCTGCATACGTATTACTTGATAATCAACCGATAGGTATTGAGGCTGACCTCACTTCGACATTAATTGATATGGATGAGTTACTTTCTGGAAATTTCACTTCTGAGGAAAATACATCTGAAAACTATTCATTTTCAATTTCACCTAACTTGCAACTCAAGTTTAATTGTAATATTGATCAACTTAAATTCAGACGATTTTTAGGTAATAATATACAAGGTGATTTGCTAGTAAAAAATCAGGTAATGGCGACAAATAGTATTAGTGTTAATACTATGGATGGACATCTTACCCTATCAGGATCAGCAGATGCATCTACTGATTCTGTATTTGTGTACTCAGAAGCTACGTTAGACAAAATTGCCATGGATCAAATATTTTTTGTTTTTGAAAATTTCAAACAAGATTTTTTAGTAGACACTCATCTAAAAGGAAGCATTAATGCTGACATCACCTCTTTTCTGGCGTTTGATAAACATCTTAACTTTAATGCAAAAGAAATGATGGCTGACATTTCTGCAACTATAGAGGGAGGGGAATTGAATAATTTTGAGCCTATGCAAAACCTTTCAGATTATTTGGATGAGCAAGAGTTAAGTGCTTTGCGGTTTTCAGCCTTAAAAAATGATATTCATATTGAAAATGAAACCATCTATATTCCTAATATGGAAATAAAGAGTAACGCTACAAACATTACTATTGGTGGCACACATACCTTCAGACAAGAAATAGATTATTCAGTTGTTGCTCCTTTGAATAATAGAAAAAGGATAGATAAAGATACTGCTTTTGGTGCTATTGAAGAAGATAATAGTGGACGTGCTAAAGTATTTCTAAAAATTACGGGTACTACAGACGATTACAAGGTGAGCTATGATACACGAGCCTTGAAAAAAGAGGTAATTAGTGATTTTAAAAAAGAAGTAAAGGAATTAAAAGATGCTTTTCGTACTAAAGGAAAGACGGAGAAAAAAGAAGTAGTACTTGAAGATGATGATTACTTTGATTGGTAGGTTGTTATCTTCTAGTACTACTATTCTTGCTCTTTTCAATAATAGTCACATGTATTACATTACTTCATTCATGATACCTGTTAATTTGCACAATATTGAATTCTAGTAAGATTCCGATCCCTTTTTGTCTATTAAAACCAAAATAACACACCTAATTTCAATACGCTGCATTTCCAGGAGTTCTTGGAAAAGGAATTACATCTCTGATATTTCCCATGCCTGTAATAAATTGAATCATGCGTTCAAAGCCTAACCCAAAACCACTGTGTGGAGCTGAGCCAAATCTTCGTGTATCCAAATACCAGTTCATTTCTTCTTCCTCAATCCCCATTTCAGCAATTCTAGATTTTAAGATATCCAATCGTTCCTCCCGTTGCGATCCTCCAATAATTTCACCTATTCCAGGAAAAAGAACATCCATGGCAGCAACAGTTTTATCGTCTTCGTTATTGCGCATATAAAATGCCTTGATGTTTTTAGGATAGTTATAAAGAATCACAGGTTTCTTGAAATGTTTTTCTACTAAAAACCGTTCATGTTCCGATTGTAAGTCAGCACCCCATTCTTCAATCAGGTATTTAAATTTTTTCTTTTTGTTTGGTTTCGAATTTTTTAAAATATCAATAGCTTCGGTATAGCTTACTCGCTCAAAATCGTTGTTCTTCACAAACTCTAAATGTTCAATTAAGCCCATTTCACTACGCTCATTTTGTGGCTTGGCTTTTTGCTCATCTTCATGGCGTTTGTTTAAAAAATTTAAGTCATCCTTACAGTTTTCAAGTGCATAATTTACTAAGTACTTTAAAAACTCCTCTGCCAAATCCATATTATCGCTCAGGTCATAGAAAGCCATTTCTGGCTCTACCATCCAAAACTCTGCCAGATGGCGAGTGGTGTTGGAATTTTCTGCTCTAAATGTAGGGCCAAACGTATATATATCAGACAGGGCAAGTGCCGCTGTTTCTCCTTCCAACTGTCCCGATACTGTAAGGTTTGTTTCCTTCTCAAAAAAGTCTTCTTTAAAGTTAATTTCACCGTCATCGTTTAAAGGGGTTTGTTTA
>Ga0224506_10000593_pt1 | contig 29689 bp, 27 predicted proteins | sample SF_Jan12_sed_USG_2_FD_169108 | JGI IMG/M metagenome (GOLD analysis project Ga0224506, IMG submission 169108) | Sediment microbial communities from San Francisco Bay, California, United States - SF_Jan12_sed_USGS_8_1 | ecosystem: Environmental > Aquatic > Marine > Sediment | place: USA... | reverse complement strand
GGGCTGGTCAAAGCCATTGGATTAGGCGTAAATGAGTGGGAAGTTTGCCAGCAGACTCTTGCCTGTGCGGACTTTGACACCTTTATGGTTGCGAATGCCTTTACCCTTTTAAACAATGATATAACCAGACACTTTGTTGGAGAATGCGAAAAAAGGGGGCTATCCATTATTGCTGCCGCACCTTTTAATTCAGGCATACTGGCAACGGGTTCTGAAGGCAGGGGTCATTACTTTTATGAAAAAACTCCTCCAGAAATTTTAAAGAAAGTTCAGAAGCTGGAAGCAATTTGCCGTGAATACCAGGTTGAATTACCGGCGGCTGCGATTCAATACCCTCTTCAGTATGATGTTGTCGCATCGGTAGTAACCGGTATCAGCCAGCTGGATCGGCTTGATCAAACATTGCAATGGTATCAGGCCACAATTCCAGAGGCGTTCTGGTCTGCTCTGAAAGTAGAAGGCGCAATAGTATAACCATTGTAAGTGTTGCTGCCGTTATGAATACGGGCTCATGTAACCGTAAGGAACCGCTACGCTGTAGTTTCACAGTCGGTGAATAATTATAGCTGCTAGTCTCTTTATTTCAGTGCGATTCCCTTCTTTGCCATGCTTCTTCCACTGCTCTTCCATAGACACCCATCTTAGTACTTGCTTTACCATCTAATAAAAGACACAGTAAATAGAAGGATTAATCAACTCGATTTCACGGATGGAAATCATTATGCCAAAGCCCAGGTCAACTCTGGTGTCACTTGACGCTACACCTTATTACCATTGCGTTTCTCGCTGTGTTCGAAGAGCATTTCTTTGTGGAACAGACCACCACACTGGTCAATCTTATGAACACCGCAGAGAATGGATTCAAACCCGGTTATTTCAGTTAACTGAAGTGTTTGCCATTGAGGTCAGTGCTTATGCTGTCATGAGTAATCATGTGCATACCGTACTGTTTATTGATGCGGAACGTGCGTCAACATGGACAGACTCAGAGGTAGTAGCACGCTGGCATCAGTTATTTTCTGGAACTGCATTATCTCATCGCTATTTATCTGGAGACCGAGAACCGGCACTGATGGCCTTACTACAACCTCAGATCGATGAGTATCGACGCCGGCTTCAGGATATTTCCTGGTTCAATCGATGTTTGAATGAACAAATAGCCAGAAAAGCCAATACGGAAGATCAGTGTACGGGTAGATTCTGGGAAGGTCGTTTCAAATGTCAGGCTCTGTTAGATGAGAAAGCCTTATTGTCCTGCATGGCCTATGTTGACTTAAACCCTATTCGATCCAATATCGCAAAAACGCCGGAAGCCTCTGAATTCACCTCCATCAAAGACCGAATAGACCAGATCAACAATACTTCCAACAAGGCCCAACCGGATCATCTACAGCCCTTTGTCGGTGATGAACGAATGGATATGCCTGCTGGTATACCATTTAAACTCAAGGATTATATGGAGTTAATCGATTGGACAGGTCGAGTAATAAGAGAAGATAAGCGGGGCCACATCCCCGACATTTATCCCCCAATATTGTCACGGCTGAATATCGAGCCAAAACAATGGCATGAACTGAGCCAACGATTTGAAGCCAACTTTAAGAACTTTGTTGGAGAAGCCGTTGCCATCAAAGAAAATTGTGCTCGGCAAGGTTATAAACGTAGTCCTGGAGTCGCTATTAGTCGGGCATTGTTTCAGTAGTTAAAGCGAGTTACTCAATGAAATATTTTATCAGCGCTGGCTGAGGCTATTTCGTGGTTTGAATAAGGCAATATAACCCTGAAAAGGTGCGAATTAGAGGAAATAATGCTGAGGGGGGAAATATCAGATACGATCTGAAATAATTTACTTTCCAGATTACTGTTTCTTTCTAAAATTGGGTGGCATTTCAATGCTGTCCATTTCAATGCTGTCGCAGAAATTGCGTTGTCACAAAATGTCACAACTGATAAAAAAAGACCAAACTCTCAGCTAAAATATATCCTTGATATTAGGTATCAAAAATTCGAAAAATTGGAGTCTGATTTCTGTTACCCGCTATTTTACTTTCTTGTAGGCAAAAAAAAGACCAACCTTTCGGTTAGTCTCTTCTTTGAAATGTGGTAGCGGGGGCCAGATTTGAACTGACGACCTTCGGGTTATGAGCCCGACGAGCTACCAGGCTGCTCCACCCCGCATCATCTTTGTGCCACCTCGTGACAACGGAGCGCATAATAGAGTCTGGCCCCTGGCTTGTCAACAATAAGTTGTTGAAAAAAAAGACTTTTTTATAAGTTTTCTGGTTACCTGTACAAAAAAGGTGTTTACGGGTTAGATTAGTAGCATATCTAACGTTCTCAGGAGGCTTTAATGTCCAGGAAAAGCACTTTTTTGTGGTATGACTTTGAAACTTTCGGAGTTGACCCTCGTCGTGATAGGCCGGTTCAGTTTGCGGCGATTAGAACCGACATGGATCTAAATATTGTGGGCGACCCTATCGATATTCTTTGTCGGCCGGCTACTGATTGCCTACCTGATCCAATTGCTTCACTGATAACGGGTATATCTCCATTAAAAGCTCTGGAAACGGGGATGTCGGAGAAAGAGTTTGCTGACCAGATTTTTAACCAGATGAGCATGCCTGATACCTGTACTCTAGGATATAACTCCATTCGATTCGATGACGAAGTGACACGATTTATGTTTTATCGGAATCTGATCGATCCTTATCAGAGAGAATGGAAGATGGGTAACAGCCGCTGGGATCTGTTGGATGTGGTCAGAATGACCTGGGCCTTGAAACCTGAATCATTAAACTGGCCTATGAAAGAAAACGGTCAGGTCAGTTTTAAGTTAGATCAGTTAACACCGGCTAATGGTATTGGTCATGAGAATGCCCACGATGCGCTTAGTGATGTTAGAGCCACCATAGATTTGGCAAGGGTGATTAAAACGGCACAACCTGACTTATTTAACTACGCGTTTGAATTACGTCAAAAAAACCTGGTTTCCAAAAAACTTGATCTAATGGCTAGAAAACCCGTTTTGCATATTTCTGGCAGATTTCCAACGGAGAAAGGCTGCATGGCCATGGTGGTTCCTATTGCCAAGCTACCTGACAATCCTAATGGCATTATTTGTTTTAATTTATCTCAATCTCCTGAGGTATTGACGCAACTATCTGTTGAAGAGATTCAGCAGCGACTTTTCTCAACGCGTGAAGAGTTAGAAAAAAGTGGTCATGAGCGTATAGGGCTAAAAGTGATTCATCTCAATAAGAGTCCTATGATTGTCCCAGCGGCAATGTTGACCCATGACATTGCTGAAAAATTTGGTCATAACCTGTCATCGATTAGAGCAAATTACGAGACCATCAAGAAGCTTCCTGATCTGTCTCACCTATTGTCTCAGGTTTTTAGTCGGCAGTTTCCAGAAGATTCCGATGTTGACCTGCAACTGTACCAGGGGTTTATTTCAAATACAGATCGTGCGCGACTCAATGATGTAAGAGAATGGCAACCCTTTAGTGCAGATATTAAAGGTATAGGATTTGAAGATGCTCGACTACCTGAACAGTTATTTCGATATTGGTGTCGTAATTGGCCAGAGCAGATACCTGAGCGATTTAAAGTTGTATGGCAGGAGCACTGCAGACGGTCTTTGACTGAATTGGACGTAGGTTCACCAAGAACCATGGCTTCGGTTAGGCAAGAAGTTGAGGAACTTAGTCAAAGTCACTCCGAATATGCACAGCTTTGGAGCGACTTTGGTCAGTATTTACTGATTCAGGACAATCAAATTTCTATTTCTTAAGGAATGCTGCAAATTTTTCCTTTGCCGCCGGGCTTACCAGTAATCTGGAAAATACGTCGGCTTCTTCCTTGAGTGTTTCGTTGATTGCTGCAATCACCGGGCGTTTTAACAGGCGTTTTGATTCTTGCACTGCTTCAGTCGGTAGCGCAGCAAGGTCTAATGCTTTTTGTTTGGCAGCAGTGATATAGTTTTCATCATCTAATACTTCATTAACCATGCCAATTTGTTGAGCTGTTTGTGCATTAAATGCATCACCTAACACTAATAATTCAAACGCTTTTACATGGCCTGTTAGTCGTGGTATTAAATAACTGGATGCAAATTCCGGTACCAGTCCCAGTCGAGCAAAGGGTAACTGAAATTTAGAACTGTCTCCGCAATAAACCAGGTCGGCATGAAGACACATGGTTGTGCCTATTCCTACGGCCGGTCCATTAATCGCAAGTACAATGGGTTTAGCCATGTTAGCCATTTTACGCAGCATTACAAATGTGGGTGCTTCTGAAGTTAAAGGCGGGTTTTCGATAAAATCTTTTAGATCATTACCAGCAGTAAAGCAAAATGGTTGTCCATATATCAAAATAACACGAACTTCAGGGTCTTCTTCTGCTTCAATCAGTCCATTAGTAATATCAATGTACATAGATTCGGTTAAAGCATTCTTTTTTGAAGGGCGGTCTAGCTCAATTTCGTAAATTCCATTGTCTTTTCTACAAATAATATCGTTCATTTTGTGTGGCTCTTGAATTATTTAATAGCCACAAGATATGAGAAAAATCATAGATTGCCAAGCAATCCTTTTAAATCTTTAATTATAAACCTTTGTAGTCAAAAAACGGGCGTATAAATATATAGATTAAGGCTGTTAAGTGGATGTCAATCATAAGTCACAATGTCATAATATAAACATTGGTGTAGTATCCATAAATTAGTAAATTAGACGAGTTAAAAACCTATAGATCAATGCCTTTCATTAGTTGGTATTGTTCGAACATATTATTATCCAGGAGCCTATCATGACGGTCATACGCCAGGACGACTTAATACAGAGTGTCGCCGATTCATTACAATATATTTCTTATTATCATCCCGTTGACTTTATTCAAGCGGTTCATTCTGCTTATGAAAGAGAAGAATCTCAGTCAGCAAAAGATGCCATGGCCCAAATTTTGATTAACTCACGAATGAGTGCAGAAGGTAAGCGACCTATTTGTCAGGATACGGGTATTGTTACTGTATTTTTAACTATCGGCATGGACGTACGCTTTGACGGAAGCATGTCGATTACAGATATGGTTAATGAAGGTGTTCGTCAGGCTTATATGCACCCGGATAATATTCTGCGAGCCTCGGTATTGAGTGATCCAGATGGTAAAAGATTAAATACCAAGGACAATACACCCGCTGTTGTCCATATGAATTTAGTACCCGGAAATACAGTGGAGGTTCATGTCGCGGCGAAAGGTGGTGGTTCTGAAGCCAAGTCAAAATTTGCAATGCTCAACCCTTCAGACTCTGTTGTTGATTGGGTTTTGGATGTCGTTCCTCAAATGGGCGCAGGTTGGTGCCCCCCTGGAATGCTAGGCCTGGGTATCGGCGGGACAGCGGAGAAAGCGATGTTGTTGGCCAAAGAAGCATTGCTTGAGCCTATAGACATACAAGACCTGATTGCCAGAGGTCCTGCTTCAAGAGCTGAAGAACTACGTATTGAGCTATTTGAAAAGGTCAACAAGTTAGGGATTGGTGCTCAGGGTCTAGGTGGCTTAACAACAGTGTTAGATGTTAAGGTCCTGGACTTCCCAACCCATGCCGCGAACAAGCCCGTTGCCCTCATTCCTAATTGTGCAGCGACCCGCCATACGCACTTTACACTGGATGGTTCAGGTGCTGCAGAATTAGAAGTGCCGAAGTTGGAAGATTGGCCGCAAATTACCTGGGATGCAGGACCAAACGCCCGACGTGTCAATGTTGATGAGTTGACGGCTGAAAAAGTGACTGAATTCAAGCCGGGTGAAACTATATTGCTAAATGGCACCATTCTGACAGGTCGAGATGCCGCGCATAAACGGCTGGTAGAATACATTGATGCCGGTAAGCCTATGCCAGTAGATTTTGATAACAAGCTTATTTACTACGTTGGACCTGTTGATCCAGTGGGTAGCGAAGTTGTCGGTCCTGCTGGCCCAACGACGGCAACACGCATGGATAAGTTTACTGACTCTGTATTGGAACATACCGGGTTGATTGGAATGATAGGCAAAGCAGAACGTGGCCCTGTAGCAATTGAATCTATTAAAAAGCACAAGTCGGTTTATTTGATGGCGGTCGGTGGTGCAGCCTATTTAGTTTCAAAAGCAATCAAAAAAGCCAGAGTGGTAGCCTTTGAAGACTTGGGAATGGAAGCTATCTATGAATTTGAAGTTGAAGACATGCCGGTTACGGTAGCGGTAGACTCTGAAGGAACCTCCGTTCACCAAACAGGTCCAAAAACCTGGGCAGCAAAGATAGCCGCTAAAGAAGTGTAGACTCCATGAAAACGCTCCATAGGTGTTTTGCCTATGGAGTGCTCCTCTCATTGTAAAACAAACGTACTAATGGCTTGCAATAATAGATTTTCCATTCAAAATGAAGATAGATAGATCAATGTCTAGTTGTACCTGTCAGTATGCTTTGCTGACTTTATCTGTCAGCATTGTTTGTTATTAATGCTTCTCAGAGTACAGCTGGTACCCATTGATTTTTAACCCATAAAAAGGATGATTTATGTTGCAAAGACAGTGGATTTTTTTAGTGACCGTCATTTTGATTGTAATCTTGACAGCGGCTGGTTTGTTCGCAGGTTATCTTTGGTACCTGGATAAAGATCTTAATGTTTTGGCATTTTTCTTTTCATCTGTAGCAGCCTTGATTCTTTTTTTGTTTTACAAAAGCCAGATTGAGCAAGAACAAGATGATGTGCTAAAAGAACAGACTCGCTTGAAGCGGCAGTTAGAAGAGCATCACCTGGTAATTGAGAAACATGAATTTGATTCGAACTATGCGTTTGAACAGGTTCGAAAAATGAAGAAAGAAATTCAAAAGAAAAACACAACATTGATTCAATTAGCCGATGTTTTATCTGAATCAATGGAAGAACAAATTAAGGTATTGAATCAAGATGAACCAGATTTGGATACTGTCTTACAACATTCTAAAGTGATGTTGAAGTTTAGTGCTGACCTGGACACTCTGGCACAATTGAGTTTTCCGACTCAGAAGATGCTTTATAATGTTGAACGTTTTGATTCGATACTTCAGAAAAGTATCGATGAGTTTCAATTGCATCATCAAGGGTCAGGAAAATTTTTCCAAATTAAAACCGAAGAAGAACAAATTTTAATCCAGAAAAACCCTGAACATTTGGTCAGTTTATTTCAGAATCTTTTTGAAACAATATATCGGCTAAGTCAGTCAGAATTAATTGAAGTGTCATTGATTTCTTATATTGATGCTGAAATGGGTGATTCCGTTCGTGTTGCAATTACGTATAAACAGGTTCCAGAGTTTTCCGGTGATTCCATGGAGTTCTTCAATCAATATCAAAAACTGCATGATTCCTCCGGTAGAGATAATAGTCCGGGATTGGGGCCGGTGATTATTAAAGTCTTAGCGGGCTATTTAGATGGTCATATTTCGCATAGCATGAAAAAAGCCGATGAAGCAGCTATCGTACTGGTCTTACCTTTGGGTAAGGGTAACGATTTTGATCGTTAATCTATAATAGTTTTTTCACTTCTAGTATATGACTAGATGAAGATATTATAGCAGTCAATTTCTGTTCCAAACTTCTGTTTGCTAGTGGATAGAATTTCTGCCAGTTAGCGAAACAAGGGATGAAGCACACCTACATCATTTATAGGGATACTTCATCAGCAGGAGGGTCACAATAGATCCTTGTGTAGCCAGAATATTAAATAGTATTTTTCTACTGACTTGGCACCGTCTTAATTTATCAGGGTATCGGTATTATGGAACTTAGTAATTTAGATCTAGTCGCATTTGTTACATTTATTATGTCCTGGATTGGCTATACCAATTTCTCACGTATCAAAGCTAGAAATACACCTTGTTTAGCCATGTGCTTGCATCAGCATCGAATCCATTGGATGAAGCAACTATTAACTCACGACATCAGGGTTTCAGATGCTGCTCTGTTAGCGAATCTTGAACGTAATATCGCTTTCTTTGCTTCGACAACCTTGCTGGTGTTGGCAGGTATCATTGCACTGTTTTCTCAGGTTGCAGAGCTAGAGAAAATTATCGCAACTTTTGCTTTCGCGATGGAACCAAATGAGTTAGCCATACAATTAAAACTGTGTTTATTAGCTCTGATTTTTGTCTGGGCATTTTTCCAATTCACCTGGTCAATGAGGCAATATAATTTTGTGAATGTCATGGTGGGTGCAACACCTGTCGATAGCATAAATAAACATTTAATTGCTTATGCACATGAAATGGCCACCATGCAAGATCAGGCTGGTCATGCTTATAACTATGGCCTCAGAGCTTATTATTTCGCTCTAGCGGCAATCAGTTGGTTTTTCCATCCTGTACTGTTAATAGTAGCCAGCATTCTGGTGGTATATATACTCTACCGCCGCGAATTTAAGTCGAAAGCTGTACAGGCTATTCAGACCGGTCAATACTTGCTAGAGGCTTATGATAATGAGTTGGAATCATGAGTATTGTTTTAAACCGCTGAAAAGATTCTACTGGCAATCCTTTATTTTACGCCTAAGGATCCGGTGACCGGATCGGGCGATTCTCTTAAGAATAACCGGTGACGATATTTTGCGAAGTACAGAGTCATTACCATGGCTACTACTGCGCAAGAAAAAAATACAATGGGGATACCGAACCAATCTGCCAGTGCTCCAATGATAAAGGCACCTACTGCCGGGCTTCCCATGGCAATAACCATCCATATCCCCATGACACGACCTAAGAACTCTCGATTGATACTGAGCTGGATCAGCGTTTGACTGCTGGTTCCAACTATAGTCATCATCATGCTGGTGACTGCAAACACTGGCATCAGACTCCACAGCCCTTGTAGCCACAAAATGGGTATCAAACATAACTGGCTTATTAATAAGGCAATAAATACAAAGCGTATTAATCGGTCAACTCGACTATGTTGTCTGGAAATAAAATATCCACCTAATATGGACCCTCCACCAGCACAGGCTGTTAACCAGGCTAATTCTTCCGGGCTGCCACTGGTGAGTTCTCCAGAGACAGCGGGTAATAACTCCATCAGGGTTCTAATCACTATACCGTTGATCAAACTGAGTGCGAAAATCAGCTTGATTCCACCATGACTCAGTACGAATTTTAAGCCTTCAATTAATTCATTTGATACCGATTTGTTATCCTTTTTACTACTGGCATCCAGTAGTTGTATTTGAGAAAGAATCAGGGCGGCAATTAGAAATAGAAATCCTGATAATATAAAAATTAAGTCGGCAGTGGTGTGGATGAGCAAAACTGCTGTTAGTGCCGGGCCTAATATTCGCGACAGATTAAATAGTATGGCGGTTAAGCCGATGCCATTGGCCATTTGGTCTCTGGTGACCAATCTGGGCAGTGTTGCCAGTCTGAGTGGAGCCTGAGCCGCCGTTACGCAACCCAATGCTGTGGCGGTGAGTATGAGAGGTAAAATACTCAGTAAGTTAAACCAGTAGAGTAGGGCGATAGAAAAGCAGATAAGCATATTGGCCGAGGATGTCAGTACCATCCCATTTTTGGGGTTAATACGATCTGATATGACACCAAAAACCGGAGATAAAAAGATGGTAGGTAACAACATGGCGGCACTGACCGCTCCAACCCAAAAAGCGGAATGACTAATATCCCAGGTGACCCAACCTATCAGGAAACGACTGATCCAAACCGCCATGGTAGCAAAGCAACTGGCATAGAAAAAATGTCGAAACGGTTTGTATTTCAGTGCGGATCGTTCTCTGGTGCTCATGCTTTATTGCCTTATGATTAGAAGAGTCAATCTGAAAATCGAGCTCTCCAGTCGGGACCGATCATCGGAACTTCAAATTCAAGCCCACTGATGGGCCAGCCTGGTCGACGCTTTAGTATATCTATTCGTATATGTGAGTGACTGTGGGTGGTGGTCACCAGTAACTTTAAGCGAGCGTAGGGCAGATTATTAGATTTTCCAATCTTACGAAAAAGAAATAATGTCATCCGTCGGTTTTCTGCGGCTAACTGAAGCCTTCGTAATTGTGCAGGATCTATGTATTCTGTCCAAACTAACAGCGCACTGCAACCCCTGTGTTGAACACATTGATCCATAGTCCAGCTAAGATCTTTTGATTTCAGGTCTGGGCAGACTAATGTTTGCTCTATTGGTACTCCCCAGCTCAATAGACCTGGGCCATGAGGACGATCAGGAGGATTTAGCCAAATTTGCCATCGAGAATCTTGATTTCCAAGATATTTAAGCGCAGGTAAAATCAGCCTGACTTCGCCTCTATGTGGTTGTGTGTATTGTATTTCTACAATAGCTCCAATAGGCCAGCCTCCACCTGGTAACTGTGCATCCAGTTCTGGATAGTTGGTTGGAATGACACTGTGTGGCACTGCAGAATAACACTGATTCCCGGGCCATATTTTACCTTGTTTTCTAAGTTTTTCGAGCAGTTCTGAGTCAGACATAATGTATTTACCTGTAAATTTATACAGTATATTGCTTGATTAATAAATAGCAAGAGACTGACATTTATGGTCAGAAAATTGAATAGACTTGAAACTAATTTATAAAATGGCTGACTAAGACGTCGAACTGATAAAGGAGACGTTATGAAATTGTTACAGACGTTAATGATTACCATGTTGTTAGGGGCAAATACCCTGGCAGCCGATGACTGGAGCCTGGATGGTCGTGGGGTTGCCATTTCCGGTTATGACACAGTGGCTTACTTTACTGAACACAAAGCCCTGAAAGGCAGTAGCCAATACGAGACTAGTTGGAAAGGTGTGAGATGGTTATTTAGTAGTAAAGAGCATCAAGATTTGTTTGTAGCGTCCCCTGAAACCTATGCCCCTCAATTCGGAGGCTTTTGTGCGAATGGTTTAAGCGATGGTCATAAGGTAACGGCAAATCCTGAAAACTGGCGCGTGATTGATGGTCGTTTATATTTATTCTTTAGTAAGTGGGGTCGGTTGCAATGGGCTATCAATGTGCCTGAGCAAATTCAGCTTGCAACCAATTATTGGAATGAATGGCATCAGAATAACGAATGAGTATGATAGGGGTTTAGACTGAAATAGTGTTGGTTGATTAAGGATCAAAAAATGAAACAGGAAACCCCAAGGTTATCGGCTCGTGCTTTAATTTACCGTGATAACCACCTTCTACTCACCAAGTATCAGGATGATCGTGGTTTTTGGTATGTAACACCAGGAGGCGGTATCAATAAAGGTGAATCGGTGAGTAAAGGGTTGCAGCGTGAGCTTTTCGAAGAACTGGGAGCCAAAGCTATAGTGGGCGATTTAGTTGCTGTCAGAGAAGTCACCTCCTTGCCTGTTGACGAGCCGTATTTACCGCCTAATTTCCACCAGGTAGAAATGTTCTTTTTCTGTGAGCTGGAGTCAATTACCGGTGACGCCTCCGAGTCTGATCCCGGACAAATTGGCTTTGAATGGGTAGCATGTGCCGAACTGGAAACTAAATTGTTATTTCCTGAGTATTTCAAACCCCATTTTGCATCGAAACAATTTGAGAAAATCTACTATGGTAATATTCGCTGAATCTCCATGAACGTAGATTTATAACCCTTGAACGGAAAAACCTTGTCTTCATGATAATGAAAGCAAGAAATGCTTGGGTTTGAGCTTATGGTTAATGCTAGTGCGGAAACTGAAAAGCAAAATGGATACCTGCGTTCGCGAGTATGCCCTTTGAGGGTATTATAGCTGCGGTACCTTGAAGCCCCAGTACTTTCAACCGTCATTCCGGTGCAAGCTGGAGTACATTAAGTGATATTTTATAACTGGTAATTTTCTACTGATGAGCTCCTTGAAAGGTCTTAAGCCTAAACAATATAATTGGTAACCTTTGCGTGAGGCTGTGTGAAAACTATTCCATTTGGCAACTCAGTGTTAAAATTGAGCTTAAAAAGGTCATTTAGAGCACCTTGCCTGCAGAGAATCTGACTCAGGAAATTCAGACATCGATCAGTACTTTAAATCCAGAGCCCATAACTCGGCGGCCTATTTTTGTCATTGCCTGAAAAAAACTCCAAACATTAATGCAGGTCAATACATGTTTTAATTTCATTGTAAAAAGTATACCGTTAGCAGTAGACTGATTTATATCGCTGTTGCTTTGCAGCTAGAGTCGTCTTTAGATGGGTGTCGTTGTGATCAGAACTTCCAGAATACGAAAACTAAGATAAATCGCTTCTACCCTGTCATACCACCTTTACAAAGTATATTACTGAGCTATACAGATAATTGAGATTAAAAAAAATGAGAGCAATAAGTATATGATCACAATTCCGGATCAAGGCGTAGTGAGAACACCGCGCAGTAAGCATTGGGTAGATGATGGTATCTTATTTAGTATCTGTGACGAAATGTCATATTTGGATTTTGCCGAGGCAAAAGCCATTACCGCTGCATTTATACAGTTATCGACAAAGCCATTACCTCTATTCGTCGATTTGAACACCGCTTCTGGACAATCATCAGAAGCAAGAAAATACTTTGCATCTGATCCTGACCATGTGGCGACGTATTCAGCAGTTGCACTTTTCGTATCTAACCCGGTCGCCAAAGTGATTGCCAATGTATATATGGGATTGGTCAAACCCAAAAAGCCTACCCGACTTTTTACCGATATTGAAGAAGCCCTGGCCTGGCTCGAGCAATTCAAGGAGACCAGATCCAGTTGAGTACGACAGGCGAAATTCTGGAAAAAATAAACGACCTGCTGCAAGGGAAATTTTCCGAACTCACCCCAATTTCCGAAAACCACGATGAAATGGATGCAGTGATTGTCGGTTTGAATATACTCGGAGACCACCTTCAAAGTACCACAGTCTCGATTGAAGAATTCGAGAAGTCAGAAGCAGAGTTACGAAAGACGAAAGACAACCTCAGCCGCACTGTATCCCAGCTTCAGGCAACACTTCAGGCAACGGCAGACGGCATCCTTGTCGTCGACAAACTTGGTAATATCGAAATTTTTAATGACAAATTCGTTGAATTATGGCGTTTGCCGGATGACATTGTTGCGTCACGTGACGATACCCAGGCTATCAACTTTGTCCTTAGCCAATTGTCGGATCCTCAGCAATTTCTTGACAAGATTCAAGCCCTGTATGATGCACCGGAAGATACATCTTACGATAGGCTCGAATTCAAGGATGGCCGGGTTTTTGAGCGATATTCTAAAGCTAGGATAATCGAAGGCGAGATTACCGGTAGGGTGTGGAGTTTTCGCGATATAACCGAAGTTGAGACTTCTAAAAAAAACCTTATCATTTCAACATCTAAAGCTGAAGCAGCGAACTTGGCTAAAACTAAATTCTTGTCGTCCATAAGCCATGAATTTCGAACACCTTTAAATGCAATTATGGGCTTCAGCAAACTGCTAGAAATGGACTCGGAATCTCCCCTTAACCAAGAGCAATCTGATATGGTTGATCAAATTGGCCAGGGCGGAATGATATTGCTCAATTTGATCAACAGCGTACTGGATCTTTCAGAGATCGAAACCGGTGAAATAACCCTTTCTATTGAATCTTTCGACCCCTTATTGGTTGTTCGAGACTGTTTGTCTTTAGTCGATGACATGGCAAAACGCTGCAATATACGCATAACCCAGCAAGATACTCCTTCGTACGATGGTCGTTTGAATCCTTGTGTCATTCGTGCAGATCGCAATCGTTTTCATCAGGTGTTACTTAACCTTTTGACCAACGCAATCAAATACAATCGTGACGGTGGTGAGGTTTCTATACGCTGCCAGCATCAGGAGGACAATCGTATTTGCTTTACGATCAGCGATACCGGTATAGGAATCCCGGAAGATTTGCAGGACCAATTGTTTCAGCCTTTCCAGCGCCTCGGCGCAGAGAACAGCAAAATTGATGGAACAGGGATTGGTCTGACCCTGGCAAAAATTCTGGTCGAATTGATGGGGGGCGAAATAGGGTTTAACCGCCGTGAAAGCGAAGGCACAGACTTTTGGGTGTCTTTTGCTAGTGATGACGAGGATACGACCATTGATACTTTGCCAGACGAGGACGTTGATGTCACCCCTGATCAGAAAACGGTGTTATATGTAGAAGACAACCCAACCAATTTAAATCTTATGAAAAAAGTCATTGAACGTATCAATGGCGTCCAACTGATCTGGGCTAATACGGCTGAATCAGGCATTGAAATGGCTTTAAGAATTCGACCAGCCCTCATTTTAATGGACATCAACCTACCAGGTATGAACGGTATCGAAGCCTTGAAGCAGATTAAGGCTTTAGAAGTTCTGAAAGAAATACCTGTCATCGCCGTTTCAGCAAATGCTATGCAGAGTGATATAGATAGAGCGTTTAAAGTCGGCTTTAAAAACTATATTACCAAACCGTTCAAGGTGGCTGAAATCATCGAGCAAATCTCGTCAAATTTATCCTGAGTCAGATTATACCGAAACGATTTCAATTTATGGTCAATAGGTTAGTTCAGCTTTTGCGCGAAGCTATTTAGCTTACATTACTTGCAGTGTCTTATGACAAAGAAAGCTCAATAACTGTCAGGTTGTCCTTACCGTGAGAGGCGTCTGCTTAACATTCAGACCAATTTCTGGTCCACAAACCCTTTACCATTAGTAATACCAATGCTCGCTAATGCACCGTTAATTAATGTTAAATTTGGTGGACAATGCCCGATATCGACATCATAAATTACCGGTATATTCTTATTTGATAAATGTTGTTTTAAAACGTCTATATAATGAAGGTCATCATCACTTTTAGAGTCCAGTCTAAAGTTCCTGCCAAGGATCAGGCCATCAATAGCATTAAAAATACCTCTAAATTCCATACTCAAGATGGACCGGACTAAATCACATGGACTCATTTCAACGTTTTCCAGAAAAAGTATCAGTCCGTCATTATTTCTTGTACTGAGTTCACCTATATTTAGATAAGGCGTTTCAAATAGGTGAACGATTGTATCCCAGCACCCTCCAATCAACCTCCCTGAAAAATGGTCCTTATCAACAGGCTTAACCAACCATTTCCATTCAGTACCAAGCTCACCCTTTATTGATGCAAGCGGGTCAATATCAATTTTTGGCCAGTTACGAGTGAATTTATTGGAAGCTTCTTGTTTGAACCTTTCACCTGGTGAATACCCTAAATAGGTCAGTGTTTGGGAAGTCAAAACATCTTCTGAAGTATCAATTAAATCCATTAAATTGGATGAGTGAGCTGTAGCCCAATTTAATTTGAAATTTAAGGCTACAGTAATCGTGCTCACATCAGAAAAACCAAACATCCATTTGGGTTTTGCCTTGGATAGTTGTTTAAAGTCTAAAAGGGGCAACAGTTCTATTGCTAATTCACCTCCCCAGGGTGGAGCTATCGCGTCAATTGTGTCATCTAAAAGGAATGACTGCAGTTCATTGGCTCTGGCTTCTGCTGATGCACTAACATGTTTTATGTCACCCTTTAGGCAATTTCCAATTTTAACAATGAATCCTTTGCCTTCTAATGTTCGAATTATTTCAGAAAAACGTCGTTCATGGCGTTCGGAAATACCTGCAGAAAATGCAGTAATCGCAATTGTACCTCCCTTTTTGAGTGGCGCTGGATAAATCATTTAAAGCATTACCTTTGAGTTCATGAAACAAAATTGTAACTTAAATATTAACAAGGGGTGAGTGGGTGAGGCGCTAGAGCAGCGCAGACATCAAGTCGACATTAATGCTTTAACATGCTGTTCTGAACAGGCTGCCAGGGCTCGTAAATCATAGCCCCCTTCCAGAATAGAAATAACCCGACCCTGAGAGAAGCTGTTTGCTATTTCACAAATTTTTTCGGTGATCCATTTATAATCTTTTGCCAGCCAATTTAGCTCTGCCATTGGGTCATCTCTGTGAGCATCGAAGCCAGCAGAGATAAAAATAAATTCAGGTTCATGAGCGATAAGTGCGGGCTCCCATTGTTCTTGCCAAATTCTTTCCAGTTCACTACCGTCACTGAATGCTTCCAGAGGGCTATTAATGATATTTTTTCGATCAACGTTCCAATGGCTGTGTGGGTAAAAGGGATGCTGGAAGGAAGAACAAAATAAAACATCCTCGATTTCTTTAAAGGCTTCAACCGTACCATTGCCCTGATGAGCATCGAAGTCAATGACGGCGACTTTTTTGATGTCATAGTTAAAACGTAATTCTTGAACTGCAATGGCAACATTGTTGTAGAAGCAAAAACCCAGAGTCGCATTAGGCTCAGCATGGTGCCCTGGAGGTCTGCCTGCGCAAAATGCCCGTTTATACTCTCCGGTCATAATTCCTTTTACCGCTTGAATACCGGCTCCGGCGGAATGCAGTGCAGCATCGTAGCTATAAGGGCCAATAACCGTGTCCTGGTCCAATTGGATTTTTCCAGGAGTATCAGAGAGACGGTCAAGCTGTTCAATGTGGCGAGGGTGATGACACCTCAGCAATGCATCTTCATAGGCCTGGGTACTCGTTATCTGAATGAGTTTTTGATCCAGGCCTATATTAGAAAAGTGGCGTAAAATAGCGGCTAGACGAGCAGGACTTTCCGGATGTTCCGGCCCCATATCATGTTTCATGCAAATTGGGTTTGAAATAAATGCAGTTTCGATCATTATAGAGTGTAACCTGCTAGCTAAATTTATTTTTAGTAGAGTATACCCAATTTTTTGCCTTGTATAATTAGCGGAAGGTCTTCATGAGTAAAATGTCAGATTTTTTGGAACCTGAATCGATTGCAGTATTTGGAGCCTCTCAAAAGATCGATAGTATGGGAGGAATGGTACTAAGAAATTTGATTGACTCAAATTATGCCGGTCGTCTGGTAGCAATTAATGCCAAAGGCTATTCGAATGTTTTTGGTGTGCCTTGCCAAGCGAGTTTGAACTCTAAAGACGCTATCTATAAATTGGCAATTCTTTGTACTCCGCCTCACTCAATTCCAGGAGTGATTCGTCATGCTGCAAATCATGGGGTAACCAGTATCATCATTATGACTGGTGGTATTTCTAGACGGAAAACTCTGGATTCAGAAGAAGGTATTGATGTTAAAGCCATTGCCAGAGAGTGTGGTGTGCGAATCATTGGGCCTAACGCCTTGGGTATTATTGTCCCTAACCTTAATTTAAATGCGTCTTTCTCACATATTTACCCTAAGCAAGGATCAACAGCCTTTGTTGGTCAGTCGGCTGCTTTAGGATCCGCATTGCTCGATTATGCCGCTGGAAAAGATATTGGTTTGTCTCATGTGATCGCTGTTGGCGCCGTGTTAGATGTTGATATTGCCGAACTTGTAGATGCTCTGGCAGCTGATCGAAGGGTAAAATCAATATTGGTTAATGTTGAACAGTACAATGACCCTCAAAGATTAATGACCGCGCTTAAGGCGGCTTCCAGAACGAAAAATGTGTTGGCAATTCGTACCGGTTTAAATGATCAGGTACCCGCCGGATTAAAAAGTCGCCATAAGGTTGATTATCGTTTCTTTCGAAGAGCAGGTGTATTGGAAGTGGATTCACTCGATGGATTGTTCAATGGCCTGGAATTGCTGTCGCGAAAAAAACCATTGTTTTTTGAAAGCCTGGCAATTATGAGCAATGGTCTGAGTACTGCGATGCTGGCAAGAAACTCCCTGGTAGATCATCATGGAAAACTTGCTGATCTGTCACAATTGGAGCATTTAGATACAGAAAGCTATCCTTACCTGGATGACATTGGTAGTAATCCTTTGGTGATGTCACCTCGTACGGATGCAAAGCAATACTCTGAAATGCTTTTACAATTGGATAAAGTTAAGTCTTTGGGTGCTATTCTCATTATTATTTCACCTAACATCAAAACTGATATGAGTGTGTTGGCAGGGCAGTTGTTACCTTCTGTAAAAAAATGTCGACATATGGTGCTCACTTGTTGGTTGGGAAGCCAATCGGTGACTGAGGCTCGAAAACTTTTTGATGAACATGGGTTGATGAACTTTGAATCTCCTAATGACGCAGTCGCGGCCTTTATGACTATGGTGCATCATGAAAGAAACCAGGAAAGCCTTAGGGATACTCCACCGCTTTCCAAGCCAGTTCATAGTCCGGAATTGTCACAGGTAAGGGAACTCATCACCGGTGTTAAAAATGATAGCAGACATTATCTGACTCTCGAAGAAGCACGGAATGTTATGCGGCACTATGGTTTTAAGCTGGTTGCGTCACGGTTTGAAAAACACTTTGACGACCTGTTACCCGATTTGCGTGATAGTGACTATCCGGTTTCACTGCGTCTGGTTCATGAAGCCTATTGTTTTCCATTTGCTTATGATTTGAATCCCAGAATGCGATGGCGTGGCGTTTCAATACAACTTGAAGATCAGGATCAGGTTTTATTAGCGGCTAAGCGGTTATCTACTGAACAGGCCGAAAAATTTCCAGACAGTAAGGTCATTGGATATAGCTTACAGCCCATGAAAAGGCGAATGGATTCACTTATTTTTTCAATGGGGATCACCCGGGATGCCTTAGTGGGACCGTTAATTTTATTTGGAGAAGGTGGCTCAGCAGCTGATGTACTGGCAGACCGACGATTTGCATTGCCACCGTTAAATGCCAACCATACCAGAAAAGTTATCTATCGAAGCCATGCATTTACGGTATTAAGTGAGCGAAGTACCGACCTTGAAAGAGACATGGAAGCCTTAAGTGTAGGGTTGAAGGCAATGAGTCAGCTAGTGGTTGATCAGCCGGAAATATCCGGGTTAGAGGCCAATATTCTTTTATTGCCAACACACGAAATTATTGTTTTGGGCGTCGCTATCTCTGTTGGCGATAGTGTACCTCCAGCGATCGCGCCTTATCCATCGTATTTAGAGACCCGGATGACACTAAAAAATGGTCAGGTGCTTACATGCCGCCCCATTAAAGCAGAAGATGAAGGTCCTCTTAAAGTTTTTTTCGAGCGTATGTCACCCGAAGAGCTGAGGTATCGATTCTTTGGTAGCAGGTTACAATTCGAGCATCGAGAGCTTGCTGCTATGTGTCAGATAGATTATGTTCGTGAAATGGGATTCGTAGCTGTTGATGAAAACAATCGTGTCTGGGGCGAAGTCCGTACCTGGAATGATGTGCTTCATGATGAGATAGAATTTGCGGTGATGGTCGATCCAGAAACCCAGGGGCAGGGCTTTGGTACACAACTTATGCAAAGAATGATTCAATATGGGAGAGACAATGGAGTGAAAGCTATTACAGCCGAAGTAATGTCAGATAATGAACCAATGATTAGATTATCAAAGGGGTGCGGCTTCCGGGTTGTTCACAACGAGGATGGTGTTATTTCTGTGCGCCTGGATATAACCGATGAATGATGCATATAAAGAGTCAGTAAACTGGAATCTTGAGTGGCCGAAAAATACTACTGGCTTTTCCAGGGTGTTATTAATATCCGAGGGTAAGGTTTTAATGGAAAGGGATCCTTCAGATCCATTGCAATTCGTTTTCCATACCCATGATGTTGATTCAGATAGACTGTTCCTGGCTCAGGTAAATGATACAAGCTGGTATTGTAGTGAAGTTGACGCCGATCAGGTGCCGGATTCCATACAGTTGATTGGACTACGAGAGTTAGCATCAATCGATCAACACCAATTTGCGTTGGCAAGTCGAGCAACTCAACTTTTACGCTGGCATCGTACCCACCAATTCTGTGGAACCTGTGGCCACCAAACTGCGCCGGGAGCTGGAGAGCACGTATTAAATTGTAATAACTGCAACGCCATATTTTATCCAAAAATTAGCCCCTGTGTCATTGTTCTGATTCATAAGCAAGACGCTATTTTATTGGCTCGTAACATTGCGCATAAAGACAGCACCATGTTTTCACTCATTGCAGGTTTCGTTGAAGTGGGTGAAACGGTTGAGCAGGCAGTCCACCGGGAAGTGATGGAAGAAGTGGGTATCAGTGTCGAGGATATTACCTATCAGGGCAGTCAGTCCTGGCCATTTCCAAGTCAACTAATGTTGGGTTTCTATGCGAAGTATTCATCAGGGACAATTATTATACAGGAGGATGAGCTATTGGAAGCTGATTGGTATCCAATCACAAGGCTGCCAGATATTCCGCCTGAACTCAGTATTGCCGGTTGGATGATTCAATCTTTTATTCGGCATAAATCCTGACTCTATGCCGATGTAGCCGCGGAGGGATTATTCCGAACGCAAGGATATAAGGTTTAACTCAGAGCGCTCACTTTCACTTAATGCGGCAAGATCCCTAAGGGATTGTTGGTTGATGATAGCTATTTCTTTAGCATTGCCAGTGATATCAATGAGTTCCTGTTTCTGGAATCGGGTAAAAACACGAGAGACGGTTTCAACGGCCAGTCCCAGATAATTTGCCATATCAGCTCGAGACATAGATAAGCGGAATGTTTTGTCTGAAAAGCCCCTGCGTTTAAATCTGGCAGCCAGATTCAATAAGAATGATGCGATTCTTTCTTCGGCACTTTTCTTGGATAGCAATAACATCATTTGCTGGTCGTTACGAATCTCTTTGCCCATAGTGCGCAACAGTTGACGGCGCAATTCTGGAATGTCACCCGACAATTCATCAAGACGATCAAAGGGGATATCGCAGACGTTGGTTGTTTCAAGTGCTTTTGCAGAGCTGGTATAAATAGGTGATTCAAAGTTAGAAAGGCCTATAAGTTCGCTCGCCAAATGAAAACCCGTGATTTGTTCCTCGCCTTCGTTGGTCAGCGTATAGGTTTTTAAAGTACCTGTACGGACGGCAAAAACCGCGTTAAAGGGCTCTCCTTGTCGGAATAGATGTTCGCCTTTTTGAATAGGTCTCCCTCGACGGATGACTTTTTCCAACTTGGTCATATCATTATCAGATAAGCCCATAGGCAGGCATAACGGATGTAAACTACAGGAATCACAGTGGGCTGTACTGATCATTTATGTATGTCTCATTGCAATTAATATATTAAACACCTAAACATTATGATCTCTTACAAAATGGTTGCAAGTATTTTTCCTAGTCAACGGCGTAAAATAATGCATTGTCTTGTGTCAATGTTTTTGCTGTTTTTTTAGGGTTTAGTTGATGCGGGTCAGGATGCCAGCTGTTAACTTGAGCCTGGTTAAGAGGGGACCGCTCTTCGTCTAAATTGGCAGTAGGTATACCATTAATTTGTAAGTCGGTAAAGTTGAATAGATTCTGATCCGCCAGTTGTGAAGGTGACACATTTTGCAATGATCTGAAAATATTATCGGTTCTACCTGGTTGAACTTTTTCCCACTCTTGCAGCATCTGTTTTATAAGCTGTCGTTGCAAATTCTCTTGTGTGCCACAGAGATTACAGGGAATGATTGGAAATTCCATAAGTTCGCTAAATTCTGTAATATCCTTCTCTTTGCAGTACGCTAAAGGTCTGATCACGACATTTTTTCCTGAGTCAGCCAGTAGCTTAGGCGGCATGGCTTTGAGTTTCGAACCGTGGAACATGTTTAAGAATAGTGTCTCGACGATATCGTCTCTATGGTGACCTAATGCAATCTTGGTCGCGCCAATACTTTCAGCAAAGGCATAGAGTGTTCCCCTACGTAATCGAGAGCACATGCCGCAGGTTGTTTTACCCTCAGGAACCAGCTCCTGGACAACACTAAAGGTGTCCCTTTCTACAATGTGGAACGGCACCTCGATTGATCTGAGATAGTCGGGAAGGATATGCTCCGGGAAACCTGGCTGCTTTTGATCCAGGTTCATCGCAACAATTTCAAAAGTTATAGGCGCACTTTTTTGTAGTCCAAGCAAAATATGCAGCATGGTAAATGAATCCTTGCCACCAGAAAGGCATACCATTACTTTGTCGCCATCTTCGATCATATTGTAGTCGGCGATGGCTTTACCCGTTTCACGACGAAGTCGTTTCTGGAGTTTATTGAACTCAATTTTGGATTTTTTATCTAAATCTTGCATGAAAACCGCGCGTATTTTTAAAGCGGGTTTTCTATCATTAATAATTATCAGTGTCTATAAAAACAGCATTAATTAGCTTAAGCCGCTAAATGTTTTTGTAATAAATATTGTTCAAAGTGTTTGGCAAATAGCTGTGTTCGGCTCTTCGCTTTACCCTTATGAAATTTATTGTTCCAAAGTGATGCTGCTTGTTTCGGCGTTAAAGACAGGGGGATGTTTTTTTGTTCATTACAAAAATAAAACCAAGTTATTGCAGTTGCATAGGGTAGATTACCGATCAGTTCGCTATCGGGGCTTTGTAAAAAATTATGTTGGCTTGCTAGACCTCTGACTGCGCTTGCAGAGTCGGGATGCTTCACTAATTCTTTATCCCAGGCGATTTGGTGCATACTTGAAGATAGCTGATAAATTCCAAAATGATTTTTCTTTGTCTTGGAGGGTAGTAAATTGATGCCAGTTTCCATAATAGCAGTGGTTAGGAGTAGTGATAATGCAGAGCGTGAATCACAATTAAGCTGTTCCAGTACAGGCCAGATAATCTGATTACCGAATAATAGAGGATACATATAACCCTTCTCCTTTCTTGGATCTATCTAAACACTAAGTTGTTATCGACCTGTGCTCAAGAAAACCTGTATGCAAATGTCTAATGGGGTCAGCCAGTATTCATTTGTTGCTTACTCATTCGCCAAATAGTTGACTGGTCAATTAATAAGCAAGTTTCATGACAATCAGAAGGTTATTTTCGATTGTATAGGACATCTGCAATATGGGTATTCATGAGCTGGTCATGAAGTTCTGTATTAACGGAAGGGTTAAATCTTGGGTAGCGTGGTGTAGCACGATCATTAAGCAGGTGTTGCCAGTGTTGGGTGCTAGAGAAAAAAGTTTCCACAAATTCAGGCCCATAGGTTATGGCACCATTAATGATAACGTCTAAATATGACTGAGCGATAGGTAGCGATTCACTTGGTTTTTGAACATTATGGCCGACATAGGTCCATATATTGCCGGTTGTTGGCAGGTTTTCCGGGTTATCAAATTGCTCCAGGGGTAATAGAATTTTATCGTATTCAGATTCTCTTTTATCAAATTGTTGCAAGCTTTCATTGGAAACCTGGAATACGACGCCGTTACACTGACTCATGGGGTTTTTTATTGCTCCTACTGCGGTTACTTTCGACTTATATACTGGTACAGACCAGCTTCGTTCAATGCCGTTTACCGTTGCAGCAATTGCTTCGCCGCTTTTACCGGTACGAGCGCGGCTATCGGCACAAATCAAGCTACCATACCCAAAAACATAATTATCCATGTCCAACACCGTTCAATAAGTTAAAAATCAGCAAAAGTGCCATTAAGATGAGAATGATGGCGCTATAGGTTTTTGTTCGTGGATGACTTAGCCAGTGTTTAAATTGTTGCCCGGCAAATGAAATCGAAAACATGGCTGGCAATGTCCCTAAGCCAAATGACAGCATAATTAAGCCTGATTGCATAACTGATCCTTGTAACGCAGCAATGCTCAATGTTGAGTATACCAACCCACAGGGCAGCCATCCCCATACCAATCCTGCCGCGAAGTGTTCTATTTTGTTGTCTGGCTTTCGAAACTTTTTTGCAGCCGGAGAGACCAGTTTCCATAGAGGTTTTCCTATGGATTCCAGTCTCAAAATTATTTGTGACCAACCCGCAATATAAAAAGCTACTGCTATTAACAAAATGGCAGAGAGTAGTCTTAGGTAAAAGAGAAAATCAATGGGTAACCAGGCTCCAAAGAGACCGATAATGATACCTGCGATACTGTAAGTGGTTATTCTACCGAATTGATAAAACAGGTTGCCGAGTCGATTATTGGAATCGGTTAATCCAAGTGCCAATGCAATGCCGCCACACATTGATAGGCAATGACCCGCACCTAGCAATCCCAATAAAAATGCAGGTATAACTAATTCATTCATTGCTTTCGTCTGTTTTCTTTTTTGAGTTACCAGGCATCATATGTTCATCGTCATCAAAAAGGATGCGATGGGCAGGGCTGTCCAGATCATCGTACTGGCCTTTTTTAATGGACCATATGAGGCCAGCAATTGCTAATGATAAAAAGATAATAGAGATGGGGATTAGTAGGTAAAGAATATTCATTTTTTAATCGTCTTGGTTAGTCGCATGGCATTAAATACTACCAGTAATGAACTAAATGACATGCCAATCGCAGCCATCCAGGGAGTAACAACACCCATCATAGCAAAGGGCAGCGCAATGATATTATATAACAGGCCCCATGATAAATTTTGGCTGATAATGGTAGAGGTCTTTTTGGCAACTTTAATGCAATAGAATACAGGTATCAGCTGATGATTGAGCAAGATAAAGTCGGCAGAATTTTTACTGAGTTCAGTGCCGGATGCCATTGCTATGGATGTGTTGGCTACTGATAGTGCCAGAGCATCATTGATACCATCGCCGATCATTAAAACACTTTCGCCATTCTGTTGAAGTTTTTGGATAACGTTGAACTTATCTTTAGCCGATAATCCGGTTTGTACACTATCCAGCTGCAGTAGTTCGCCGAGTCTATTACCTTCGTTGGACGGATCGCCGGTTAATAGCTGTATTTTAAGGTTCATCGATTTTAATTTATCAATTAACACATCAACATCAGCTCTAACAACATCATTTATTTGGAACCAGGCGAGCAATTTCTGATTCGATGTGTCAGATAAGGCGATCCATTGGCGGTTGTCAGGGGCCTTAAGATTATTCTCTAAGCAGAAATCAATGGAACCAATTCGGTATTCAATGTCATTCAGGACGCCAGAAACCCCCTTGTTGGTTACGACATCTGTTTGAGATAGTTGAAGGTGAGTATCTGATACAAATGCCCTGGCAATGGGATGTTCACTGTGGGATTCAAGAGACGCCGCAATGGCTAAAAGCTTTTCCTCAGAAAGATCACTCAGGTTGATGATTTCTGAAATGCTGAATTCACCTTTCGTTAGGGTCCCGGTCTTATCAAAAACAACGGTTGTTACCTTATTTAGCTCGGTTAATGCCTCACCTCTGGTGAGCAATATCCCCAGTTTTCTGAGTGCTGTGATACTGGATGTAATCGAGACAGGAGTTGCCAGTGATAGTGCGCAAGGACAGGTTATAACCAGTACCGAAACCGCGACCCAAAAGGCTTTGTCAGGGTCAATGTATAACCAGACCAGGCCAGTCACGATGGATAAAAACAGTACCATTAACACGAAATAGCTTGCGCCTTTGTTTGCCAGTTCGGCAATTTTAGGCCGTTGTGATGATGCCTTCTCAAGTAGTGTCAGCATTTGAGATACAGTAGACTGGTGACCCGCTTGTGAGACCTTCATTTGAAACAAGCCGTCGGTATTTATGGTGCCGGCTCTAACCAATTGTCCGGGCTTGATGGTAACCGGATTAAACTCTCCTGTAATGGAAGACTCGTTGATTTGACTTTCACCAGAGATAACCTCTCCGTCAGCCGGTAGTTGTTCTCCTGGGCGAACTTCGATAATGTCACCCGTAACCAGTTTTATGCTGGCGATATCGTTAATAGTCGAGTCTTTAATGATATGTGCAAATGCTGGAATGAGATCATCCAGGCCGTCTCCTGACTGATCGAGTCGTAGTCGACTCCTGAATTCCAGGTATCTTCCAACCAGTAGGAAAAATGTGAACATCACTACTGATTCATAGTAGGTATCTCCAGACTCAGTAATGGTTGCCCATACGCTTGGAATAAAAGAGAGAATCAGTGCAATGGATACCGGGACATCCATTCCGAAGTGCCTGGATTTTATGTCCCTTAATGCGGCTTTATAAAAGGGTATTGCCGCGTAGAAAAACACAGGCAATGTTAAAACAAGACTGGCCCATCGTAATAAGGATTCGAATTCAGGTTCAATGTTGCCAAGGTATATGGCAAAGGTATTCATCATTACCTGCATCATACCAATGCCTGAAATACCAATACGTATTAAAAAATCTTTTTGCGTTTTTTCGAGATGTTGGTGATTGCCTGGTTTCCACGGTTTTGCACCATACCCCAGACCCTGAATTGTGGCGAAAATATTAGAAATGTTGTGCTCTGGCGAGGCCGAATCTATAGACAAGCGATGGTTTGATAGATTTAGGCTAGCATTATTTACGTTTGGAAGCTGTTGTAAGCTGTGTTCGATGAGCCATACACAGGCCGCGCATGTAATGCCTTCAATTTGCAGAGAAAAATTCTGTTGATTGTCTGATGTGTGGACAAAGCCTTCTTGAATATCCGGGTCATCATAAATCTTAAAGTCGTTTATATCTTTTTGTTGGAAACCTTCTGCATTCTCACTAAATTGATCTCGATAGCTATAGAAATCTGCAAGTCCAGAGTCATTGATCGTTAACGCTGCCAATTTGCAACCAGTGCAACAAAACGACTGGCAACTGCCCAGAAGTTCTGCCTGATAGTTTGCATTTTTGACCGGTAAACCGCAGTGAAAGCACGGTTGGTTCATGTTAATTTGGCATGAGTTCTAGGTGAGTGTCCAGCGGTAGCATCGTATCTGCGTGTAGTCGCCACATTTTTACGTCGCTTGGTGGAAGATCTGGAGAAATCATTATTGAATACCGACCATTTATTACATAGGGTAGGGCGCCGGTGTACAGGTTGCCAGATTTTTGCAAGGGTACACGTATGTCTTGAGATTCTTGGGTCGGATGAATAAAGTGTAGCCAAAGCTTGTAGTGCTCGTTCTGAATATTACCCGTCAACGTCAAGTTCGCCAGGGTATGTTCCAGAGTTAAATTTCCTTTTAAATTGAGCTCTCGAGCATTTAAATCCTGCTGTTCCCGGGTTTTTATCGCAAGACCGTCTTTGTAAAAGTTGTCAACAATAACGCCATCGTTACTAACAATGCTCAGGTAAAGCATGGTAAAGCCGACAATAAACACTACTATTAGAGGAGTCATCAGGAACCAGAACCAGGGGTGTTTGTAGGCGGGTCCGGAATTTTGTTTGTTATCTATTATCATTTAAAGGGTCCAAAGAAACGGCTTTCTTCAGTCACTTCCATTTCGGGATTTGACTGATCAGTGAGTGTAAATTGTATTTTGTGGCTAGGAAACTTGATCGCTTCTTTAGGCGCAGTTAATCGTATACGAACTGATCGACCTTGCCCCGGGCCCACTAACAGTTCTGGTGCACCGGCTATCGATAATTGTTCCAAGCCTGAAGCTTGTAGGTTAAATATTTTTTGCTCATCAGTCATATTGAGAACTTTTATTTCGTAACTGTTTTCAATGTCGCCCGACGCTGTAATTCGGTGTAGAACATCCCGATCACGGATGATATCCATCTCTAACGGAATTCTTTGGGATATTACTGAAGAAAATAGCCCAATCATGATAGTAATGGCGACGCCATAACCCAGCAATCTAGGACGTAACCAAACGGTCTTTTCACCAGATAAATTGTGTTCAGTGGTATAGCTGATAAGCCCTGGTTCATAGCCCATCTTATCCATTACTGAGTCGCAAGCATCTATGCATGCCGCACAGCTGATACATTCATATTGCAGGCCATCCCTAATGTCGATACCGGTAGGACAAACCTGAACACATAGATCACAGTCGATACAATCACCCAGGTTCAATGTTGAAGGTTCGATACCTCTCTTTCTTCGGCCTCGATTCTCACCTCGTTCAGGGTCATAGGATACAATAAGTGTGTCTTTATCAAACATCACTGACTGAAACCTGGCGTAAGGGCACATGTATATACAAACCTGCTCCCGAAGCCAGCCGGCGTTGCCATAGGTCGCCAGAGTAAAAAAGCCGAGGAAAAATAATGTCCAGCCAGACATTGCTGCTTGCGCTATAGCTGGTATCAATTCTTTGATAGGAAAAAAATATCCTACAAAAGTAATGGACGTGGCAAAGGCAATGAGCAGCCAGAGGGTGTGTTTAGCAACTTTCCTGGCTAATTTTTCTAAGCTGAAAGGCTTGGCATCAAGCTTAATTCGACTGTTACGTTTTCCTTCGGTGACTTCTTCAGCCCAGACAAATATCCAGGTCCAGGCACTCTGAGGGCAGGTGTATCCGCACCACACTCTACCAGCGAAAACCGTGATAAAAAACAGTAGAAAGGCAGCAATAATAAAAAACCACGACAGTAATGCCATATCCTGGGGCCAAAAGGTGATACCTATAATGTGAAATTTTCTGGCAGGCAGGTCAAACAAAACGGCCTGGCGCTCTCCCCAACTAAACCAGGGGCCGGAGAAGAAGACCGCGAAAAGAAAAATGTTGCCACTAAATCTTAAGTTTCGAAATAAACCTTTAATCCGTCGGATGTAAATTTTATCGTGGGCCTGGTAAAGGTCATAGCTTGAAGTGACATCTTTGATTTTGATCTTATCATTCATGATAAAGGTCTATAATAAATTATTTTTCTAATAATACTCGTAAAATACTATGAGAAAAATAACCGGGATCAGTGATCCCGGTTTCAACAAAAGTTAGTGGCTCAGGCTATATACATATCCAGATATAATATTAACCTTAGCTTCACCTAAGCGTTCAGACCAGGGTGGCATATTACCTGCCCGTCCGTCACTTATTGACTGGCGAATATCGTCTGCAAGCGACATCTGAGGATTGTCATAGAGCCAGATATTATCGGTCAGGTTAGGTGCACCGATGAATACATTGCCTTTTCCGTCAGGGTTATGACAAGCGGCACAGGATACCATATAAATCGGCTCACCTTTTGTCGCTAGTTCTGCTTCATGAGCTTGACCAGAAAGGCTAAGAACATATTGAGAAACTGCTTCAACGTTCTCAGCTCCCAAAGCATTACCCCATGCCGGCATTTGTCCTCTGCGGCCATTTCCGATAGAAGCCAGGATGGCATCCGCAGAACCACCGTATAACCAGTCTTCGTCAGTTAGGTTCGGGAAGCTATAGCCACCTTTGGCATCAGTACCATGACAAAGAGCGCAATTGTTTTCGAACATCTGTTTACCCATACGGATAGCGACGTCGTCATTACCTAACTCTTCTAGTGACATGTTGGCATATTTAGCAAACGTGGCTCCGAACTTATCTTCATGAGCCTGCTGCTCTTCTGCCAGCTGACTAGCGGAACTCCAGTTTGCCAGCCCATTCCAGTTTCCTAGTCCATAGTATGCATAGTAGCCAATGCCATAGATCATAGTGAACCAAAACATATAGAGCCACCAAGCGGGAAGAGGCTTGTTATATTCTTCAATTCCATCGAAAGAATGATCCATTGTGTCGTCTTCATTCTCAAGATCAGGTACTTTTCGGGTTGCCTGAATTAGCCAAAAAAGAGCGAGAATTGCACTTATCGCTATAATCCAGATATACCAATGCCAGAAACTACTCATTATTTTGTTTCTCCGTATTTATCTGAGTCTCACCAGATTCTTCGTCTGCAAAAGGTGCATTTGCTGCGTCATCAAATTGCTCCTTTCGTTTGCTGCTATAAGCCCAGATGACGACTGACAAAAATGCAATCATCGTTAGAACTGTAGCGAGACCTCGTAAATCATTAATATCCATTGCGCCCGCCTATTTACTGGGATACACCCAAAATTTGTAAATATGCGACCAAAGCATCAATC
>Ga0224506_10000592_pt1 | contig 29753 bp, 24 predicted proteins | sample SF_Jan12_sed_USG_2_FD_169108 | JGI IMG/M metagenome (GOLD analysis project Ga0224506, IMG submission 169108) | Sediment microbial communities from San Francisco Bay, California, United States - SF_Jan12_sed_USGS_8_1 | ecosystem: Environmental > Aquatic > Marine > Sediment | place: USA... | reverse complement strand
GATCGTATATACTTTTATCATTTACTTCTGTAGATTTTTTTCCACTAGGTTCAATATTAACAAAAGTTGCAGTAGCCTTAGCTGATAGTAGAAAATTAAAACTATAACCTCCATACACATAGGGAGACCATTTTCCATACGTTTTTTCATAACGAACATATAGGGGGATATCTATCCAGGCTTGCTTTTCATTGAAATGTAGTTCATCCACATTTTTTAATGAATCATCAGGAAATAGTAATGAAAAACTTGAATAAGATTTAAGAGAAAAAAGAACCTCCATATTTAAACTAAAATCATCATTAATATTAAATGCTGCTGCTGGTCCCATTTGATACCTCCAACCACTTGAATAGTTCTCCTGTGTATTTGGAAGGCTATATTCTTGAATAATTAATGGTTTACTATAATTTACCCCTGCCTTAAAAAATGTAAATTCAAAAATGGGTGTGGTTTTATATTTCTTACTTAGATATACAATTTCAATTGGATCGTTTTCTTCATCAATATTATATTCTGGATCAAGTTTCAACAACTCCAAGTAACTATTTTCTGCACTTATAGGGTCATCTATCACTAAATAGGTACGTGTAAGCAACCAATACGCTTGTATTCTTTCCTGTTTTGTAAAACCTTTTGCCAAACAGTCTTTAAGGATAGATGGTATAATATAAAGATGCCCTTCTTCAAATTCATCTTGTGCTTGATCGAGTGTTTCGGTACAAGCACCTTGCCCCATACTTTGTACTTGAAGTGCTAAACACAATATAGTGCAACCATAGAATTTAAAAAATAATTTACTCATGCATTTTTAATCTATTTTTTTTTCAAATAAAATGCTTTTACATGTATTTCTGAAATCAATTTCAGCCCCTACATATCTTTTCCATTCTTCTTGAGTCATATTTCTATCAATATTTTGGCACATTACTTCAGCCATTTCTTGTGCATTTGTAGGCCATACTCTCACTTCTCCCTGATTACCTCCAGTAACTAAATAATTATTATCATTAGTAAATGATAAATCCCAAATATATGAGTCATTATCTTTAAGTATTAAAGGTAGTTCTTCAAATTTTTTAGTCATCCATATTTGTATAGTTCCATCATAACTTGCTGAGGCAATCAGTTGATCATCCTTAGAGAATGTAATAGCATTAATTCTTGACTTATGACCAATTAGCTCTTCAATAATATTATTAGATTCAACATCCCAAACTCTTAATATACCTTTTTCATCACCAAATGCTATGTATTTACCATTACTACTATATACTACATCATGAATAATTGATTCACCTTCATAAATGACAGACTCTTCATTACTTTCAATATCCCAAAGTACTACTTTACCAATAACTCCTCCTAATACAATTTTTGTTCCATCAGGGTTAATATCAAATGTTTTATAGGGTATTGACAATGTTTTCACAATACTTGATGAGTATAAAGAATTAAAACGAATGGTTCGATCTTTACTTAAGGAGTAAAAACCTGAATTGTCAGGCTTATACACGACATCAAAAACAAAACTTGTATGACCTTTAATAAAATTAATCTTTCCTGAACCTAGGTCAATCAGCTGCATAGAAGTAGAATCACTACCAACTGCAAGCCATTTATTATCTTTACTTAATGCCAAAATTCTATTCGCATAATTATTACTACTTAATGAGGTTTCTGTTGAAAGATTTTTAATGTCAGAACTCAATATTTTACCATCATTCCCTGTGGAAATAATTTTTAGCTCATTAGTAATCACTAATGAGCGAACTGCATTTCTATGTGATTTATATGTGTTAAATATTTTTCCTTCCATCTCAGCCATAGCAAAATATAACCCATCATATACATAAGGGTCATATTCACTTCCTTTACTTTCTACATTAAATAGGTATGCTTGTTGTGCTAAAAGACCTTTTAAAGTTTTATCTTCAACTTGCAAAGATTTAACAGAAATTGATTGGGCCAATTGTCGCATATATAGGTTATCGGCACGTTCAAGATTTTCTTCTGCTTTAATATAATTTTCATTAGCCCTTGTTGTCTCTTCATTAGCTATTTTAGTTTTATTTTTAGCTATTAAAGCTTGTTCTTTAGCAATTTCTGTTTGCCTTTCTGCCTCTAGTCTAGCTTGTTTTGCATCTTCTAATGCTCTTTCTAAATCCTTTTCTCGTTGAGTAAGTTGTTTATTTGTTTCTATTTGTTTTGCAGTAGCTAGTTCGGCTTCAATTTTTTTATTATCTGCCAATTCTTTCTGTTCAAGTGCAATTATCCTTTGCTCTTGAGCAGCTTGATAATTTTTATCGGCTTCTAATTTTTGGGTATAAGCAAGAACAAGGAAAAGAATAGAAATTACGGCAGCTATTCCAAGTACTACTGCTACTACTTTTGCTCTACGAAGTAAACGATTCTGAAGTAACTCTTGATTTTTCTGTTCTGCTTCATAGGTTATTCTACTTGTATCTAAAAACACAATTGAACGTTCAAAAGCTTCGTCATACCTTTGTCCCCATGCTCTCGTTGGCTTTTGTTTCTTTTGCCAATTTAATGCTAGTTGTAAATCAGGTGGACGCCAAAGCCCTGTTTTTCCTATCTGGTACATTGCAGCAGCATCAGACAAACGTTTATACATTTGTGACGATTCAAATTCTTCTGCTAACCAATTTTTTAATCGCACCCAAATACGCATTAAACTTTCATGAGATATTTCAATTAATGAATTTGAATCTAACTCAAAACTGACATCAGGCATAAGTATAGAACGTCCCTTTCCACGGAAAACCTCAATCACTTCCTTTAAATCTTCCTCTTCAACAGCAGCAATTTCTGCTATTTTAGAAAGTTTCATAGAACGTCTAATACCAAAGGCATCATTCCCTTTTTCCGTAATGGATCTAAAAAGTATTGCTGCAATTTCTTTACCTTTTGGTGATAATTCTTCATATGCTTCATCTGCATGTTGAGATAATGCATGCGATATTTTACCTATTGCATTATAATGCCTAATATCTAACGATTCATCATCCCCCTTGTTCTCTGCCCAAAAATTCCAAGTCCGCATTAGTGCATGCTGAAGAATTGGTAATTGATCCTGATTATCGCCAATATCATTGAGCAATTTTTTCACCAATCTAGAGGTTATTTCTCCTCCACCCACAGCAACTGGCCCTTCAATAGCAACCCTAAGTTGATCCCGTTTCATCTGCGGCACTAGATAATTACTTGAATTGACTAATTGAGTAAGTCCTGGAAAAATCGAACAATTTCCTAAAAAATCGGAGCGTAAGGTTATCGCCACATAAATTGGTACTTTGCTTTGTGCAACTGCCTCCAAAATAAGGTTTACGTAGGCTGATGATGCATTTTGTGAAACTAGTACAGTATCGTTATTTTTGTATCTGAATAATTCTTCAAATTGATCAATATATAGCATCAATATATTACCTGTATCGCGCATAAATTGCTTGGATAACTCTACTAAACCATTTGATCCTGAACGAAGTATTGAAGATATGATGGTTTTATTTACCAAATTTTCTTCTTCAGAATACAATAAGTACGAGGGGTATTTTTCTAAAAATGATTGAGCTAAATTATCAATTGGGTCATTTCCTGGTCTGGTAGAAATTATACTCCATTTACTTCCTAGATCAGTCATAAAACCACCATACAAAACTGGCTTAACACCGCAATGAATTAAAGAAGATTTACCACTACCTGAAACTCCAAGAACAGTAACTACTTTATTTTTAATGAGTTTGTCAATCACCTCATCAACTTGACCCTCTCTACCAAAAAACAAATGACTTTCATCGACTGTAAAAGACCTGAGTCCAGGAAAAGGATTACTGTTTTGCAATTTTTGAACTTGGGTGAATAGTTCAAAATTAGCCTCTTTACTCTCTATATTTAAGTCGTAGTTTTGCATAGCTCAATTGAGCACATTAATTCTATAATTATGCTCTTTCATAGCATTAAAAAATTTTATCTCTACTCATAATATATTAAAAAAATAAATGTAATAAATTATTAACTAACAAGTACTTATAATAAAAAACAACTCTATTATTCATAATAAATAACTATTACTAAAAATAACTTACTACTTGCTGAGCAAAATGTATATTCTCAGATAATAACTCATAGAAATTACTTTTTCTGATTCTAATAAGTATAGAATCAGATTTTGCTACTATCATGTTGGTGTTTTCATTCTGAGAGGTATTTACAAATTCGCCTATAAATTTTCCTGATTCTACTTCTAACTTTATACCATCATTTCTGTAAATATTCACAACTCCTTTACTTACAATATAAAAATAATTATACCAATTATGTTCTAACACTACTTTATCTTCTCCCTTCAAAAATATTTCATCCATATTATCTGTTAAACGTGATAAAATTAGTCCATTTACATTTCTAAAAAGTTCCAACTCTTTTAAAAACAGCACTTTATCATACAAAAGTGTTCTTTTAAATAATTCTCTATCATTTGGAAGTATAATTGAATCTAAATGAATTTTAATAGATTTATCCAACCTTATAACATTTTCATAATAGAGGTCAGGATTAATTTGGTATAATGTCCAGGCTGAAATTTCTAGTACCATCATATCAAGATTAAATAAATTAGCTATGATGTCATAAGTATATTCTTTAAGCTTATAAAAACCAATTTGATATATTGCACAAGCTTTTGACCAACGATTGGTTTGGTTATAGTCTCTATTTATCAAAAACTTCAAGACCTGTTTTGCATCTAATTTATTTCGAGGATAAAAAATTTCTAGTTTACGTGCTTTTTCTACATCAGTTATATCATCAATTAATGGAATAATTTTTTGTTTTAAATCTTCCGATAGAAACACATCAAGCAACTCAATCGCATATGTTACTCCTTCAGTAGTTCCACTCTCAATATTCTCTTTAACAAGCTGAATAGATCGTGTATCATATAACATCCCAAGAAGCGTATATATATGCTCCAAATCATGTCGATTTTCTTCCTTTATAGCATCTATCATCAGTTTACCACTTCCTACCGAGTCTATTTCTCCTATTGCAGCAAGATTCCAAGCCATATTTCCTACATCTGATTCAATGGCAAATTTGATACGGGAAATTTGACTAATACTAGCCTTGAACCCACAATCTCCTAAGGATATTAATGCCTCTGAAACCAACATTTTATCTGGGTAATCTATTTTATTCCAAAGAAGCTTGGTAGCCATGTTTCCTCCAATTCTTCCATATATTTGAAGAATTTTACGCATGATTTCTGTATGCTGACCTGTTCGGTAGAAAGCAGTATCGAATGTTGTTAACCCTTTTCCTCCAATTTTCACAAGTGCGCTTTTTGCACTATTACTAAATATAGGGTGGTTTAAATTTTCAACAAGTGCATAAATAATTTCATCATTAAATTTTTTTTCAGCTGCATTAATTGCGGCCATTCTTACTCTATATTCATTATCATTTAATAATTCTATTAGAAATGAAATATTATCTTCCTCTGTACTATTACCTAATAATTCAGCAGCATACTGTCTGTCTTCTGCATTTTCTGATTTTGACAATGTAGAAATCCTTTTTTTAGTAATACTTCCCGTCTTTAATAAAGCATCCAAATCAGACCCCCCAACTATTGTTTTTTCTGACAAATTTACTTCACCCATGTTTGTATTAATCTGTATCACATACTTATCTGATACTGAAAGTCCTTTAATTTCATTCATTTTATCCTGTCCATATTCTCTAACTTTTTGAGAACGGTGATTCATCAAATTATTAATAGAAGACCCTATTGAGCTTGGGTTTATCTTTTCAAGTAAATTGTATAAGAATACTGCTTTCTCAGGCAAAGTTATAGGCATTAATCTTTCTAAGTATCGTCCCAACACTATGCGCTCATTCTCTTCAGTCTCAGAACTAGCTTGTTGGTTTTCGAGTTTTGCCTTAATTTTATTTCGATATTGATTATAAAGTTTTCCTATCACAAAAGCATACCCACCTATCAATAACACTGTAGCATAGGAATAATGGATAAGTTCAAAAAATGAAATAAATGACAACAATAAAATTATGCTTCCAGCAATCATTCTTGCTGTTTCATTGACAACTCCTTCTACTTTGGTTTGAATTTCAAACCTAGTCTTATTATCCAATGGCATAAAGAACAGCTTAAATGTAGGATTTTCAAGTGAGTCACGAAGTGAGTAATTAAACAGTCTAGTAATAGAAATAAACAAGAAAAACCATATAAAAGTATTTGGCGCATCAACAGGTGAAAAACCTAAAAATGTGCCCGTAAGAATAGAACATATTGTAAAAAACCCAACTATTATTGGAAGGATAAATAATGCTACTTTTAAACCGTAAACACCTATGATTTTATCATTAACAAAGGTTTGAAGTATAAAACCTAGTAATAAATATCCTAAATGAAATTGAGCAAGAAAATTACGAAGTTCATTTTCTGCAGGGTATTGCATTGCCACTACATTTTGGAAACTAAACTGAATAACAGTAAATGTTATCATTGAAAAAATTAAGAATAATGATAATAACCAAACATAATTATCCTTATATAATTTAAGCCTATTATTTGAAATGTTAGAGTTAATATTCTTTTTCAACCCAACATCTACTTCGGCACTTTTCAAATCGTATTTCAGGGTAATTACAAACAGAAAAATTGCTGCTAATAATATGCTCACCCCACTTATTCCTAAAAAATTTACTGTATCAGGTATAAGATCACCAAGTAATGGAATAGAAATAGTAGTAATTATAGCAGCCGTTAATTGCCCTGTGTCTATCCAACCTATAATTCTTTTGGACTGCCTCAAGTTGAATAATCTACCAAAAATACCCCAATAGCCCAACAAAATAACAGCAGTAAATGGGCCTATCATAGCAAACATTGCGAAAATCACATAATCTTGAAGAACACCCGTGGTAGAAAAGTATGAAAAATATATAACAGCAGTGATAGTGAAAATTAGTATTAAATTACTAACTGCTAGTTTTGCAAAAGATATTTTACTCTGTAAATAAGAAAATAGAGCAGTACTAAGCATGCCCAGACCACCAGATACCAGTATTGCTTCCTTCAATAAATGTGGGGAATTATTTAAAAAAAGTGCTTCCGCACTAATTTGGAAAGTTACTAAAAATGCTCCCTGAAAAAACCCAATAAGCAATAGAAGGGTTACTTGTACTTCTTCCTCTGGTTTTACATTAAGTCTATTAAAAATTTTACGAAGCATGTAAGCCAACAATACTTAAGTTTAAAAAATCAACGGAATATACAACTATTTATCAAAAAACAGGTAGAAATTATTCATGAAATGATAAAAAAAAGCTGATAACCTGTGGGTTATCAGCTTAAAGCATATGTAATTGGATAGTTCTATTCTACATTTGTACTATCTGAATTTATTTTACTACTTCCATTTTTATAGTCAGCATTTAGCAATTCAATTACATCATTAGTAATATCCATGCCTTCATTTGCATAAAGAATATCACTCCCTTGGTTATATTTCACTACAACATGAATGTTATTTTTTTTACCATAATCAGCAACAATTTTACTTACCTGATCAAACAGTTCCTGTCCTATTTTAGCTTCATCATTGGCAAGTTCTTGCATAAGGCTTTGCTCATAAAGTTTTAAATTTTGCTGTTTTTTAAGTAAGTCTTCTTCTACAGCTCTAGCTTGCCCCATAGTTAAATTAGAAGAATTTTGTTGGTAGTTATTAAATTCTGCTTGTAAACCCTGAGCTCGATTCTTATATTCTGCATCAAGTTTTCTTGTTTTATCTTCTAACTCTGCCTGTTTATCTTTTATATAATCATAATTAGACACCACAGAATCCGAATTAACATAAACAATTGTAGCATTTTCTATTCTATTTTTAGTAGTAGTTTCACTACTGTCATTCTCTGCTTCTTTAGATGAAAAATGCAAAAAGTATAATACTGCTACTGCTACGAGTAACACGACATTTAATATAGTTGATAATTTTTTCACTGTATATAAGGTTTATAATTTGAAACGGAGGCAAATATAAACAATCAATCGATAGATTAAAGGCTATTGTTTATTATTCAGGTTATATTTTTGACAGATTTAAAAGTATAATTGTATGTTACATTGTCATCTACTGAAGTATTGGACAGGTTCAAATCAGCTTTTGGGTTATCAATTTCATTGAACTGATTTGTACTAGAGGTAAACAGAATTGATTCTTTTCTAAAATATATAGCACAAAATAAACCAGCAAAAAATCCCATTATATGAGATTCCCAGGAAATGCCTTCAACTGTAGGAGTAAGACCTGAAAACATACTACCTCCATAAAGAAAAAGTATAGCTAATGAAATTGAAAGTGTCCGTCTATCCCTACGAATAAACCCTCCTGTTAGTAGAAAAGCAAACATACCATACACTATACCACTAGCACCTATATGAAAGGCTTCTCTAGCAGCTACCCAAACTAAAAAACCTGTCATAATATAGATCAATAAAATAACCTGTATGCCAATTTTTGGGTAGAAATAAAGAATACCAATCCCTAATATAATTAACGGAAAAGTATTCGTAAATAAATGATATAAATCACCATGTATAAAAGGGCTAATAAAAATCCCTATTGAACCATGAAAAGTTCGAGGAAAAATGCCAAATGATGAGAAATCTGAATCAGTAGTATATTCTAGTATCTTCACTATCCAAATTATTAAAATAAAGCTTATTACGTATAATACGCTTCTTTGGAATCGTTCCTTCTCCAAATATTTATCCATAACTACTTTAACTTAATTCATAATCTTCAGTTTGAAAAGAATATAGAGTTTTATCAAGCCTTAATGTATCTTCATTAAAATCTTTAATGAATTTTTCAATTACTTCATTATCAATTTTTTCTACATTTATACAAGCATCAACTCCAACTCCGAAATTGAGATGCATATCAAACTCTATATGTTCTTGGACTTTTACAGCCTCCTCCTCTTCTAAATCCAAAATCATTTCAGTTATATATAAACCTATTTCCTCATCTAAATCATCCAACTTAGCTAAATCTCCATTTTCATCTTCCTCATATTTTATGGTTCTAAACTCAGGGAATCGTTTTGCAGCTTTATGCTCTGCCAATTCAAAAAGTTCACTATTATGGTGTAACCTAAGCGTATAAAGGATAGTATCATATATCACCGGTTTTCCCTCATGCATACCTGCGAAGTAGAAATTTACGAATTCATCTGTAGTGTCTTCATCGTTTTCTATAATATAATTTTGACCCAATGCAATCATTTTTGACTTGAACTTATCTATAATTTTGGGGTCAAAACCTTCGTTGTTATTACTCATCAGACCTATAGTTTAAAGTTTATTCTAAAAAACAATATCATTTTATAGTTCAGTATATAATATAAGTATTTTTTTACTCATAATCAATATCTAAATCACAGTAGTTTAGATCAATATTTAATAATTAATAAATAATTCCAAAAATCTATACTCTATTATTATGCAACTATCTATATTTCATAAGATTATATATAAAAGTATTGTTATAACTTTATTATGTCAATACGTAAATAACGTATTCCTTTATCCGTAATACACATGTGAAGCTATCAGGTATATTTACAGTAAATATGTAGTAATTAACATTCTGAAGTATTAAATCCAGGTTTAAAAAAATAGAATCAAACAGTAAAAATCAACAACCTTATACAGATGTTCTAGTTATGTTTGTTTATTTGCAAGAAACTTAGGTAAGTGCAATGAAAATACTTGAAAATATTTCATTAAAAAAACTAAACACATTTGGTATTGATGTCATAGCAAAATTCTATGCAGAAGTTTCAGTAGAAAACGATATTATTTCGCTATTAAATAGCGAAAGTTATAACCAAAACAAACATCTGATATTGGGTGGTGGCAGCAATATTTTACTTACTACTGATTTTGACGGTATTGTAATAAAAAATAATATTAAGGGTATTAAAGTTATAAGAGAAGATGAAAATAATGTTTGGATAAAAGCTTATAGTGGTGAAATATGGCATGATTTTGTTTTACACTGTATTGCACATAATTGGGGAGGCATTGAAAATTTATCATTAATTCCTGGTACAGTTGGTGCTGCACCTATGCAAAATATTGGCGCATATGGCGTTGAAATTAAAGATGTATTTGATTCGCTTACTGCGATCGAAAAAGCCACAGGTAAATTAAGATTATTTAACTCTAATGAATGTAAATTTGGTTATAGGGAGAGTATTTTTAAAAATGAACTAATAAATCAATTTATCATTACCTCTTGTACATTTAAGCTCACTAAAAAAAAACATATATTAAACGTTTCGTATGGAGCAATAAAAGATACGCTTGGAGCTGCTCAGCCATCAATAAAAAGTATCAGTGACGCAGTAATAAAAATAAGGCAAAGTAAGCTTCCCAATCCAGCTGAAATAGGAAATTCAGGTAGCTTTTTTAAAAACCCAACAATTCATAAGACAGACTTCGATCAGCTAAAATCTAAATTTAAATCTATGCCTGGATATCAATTGCCAAATAATAAGGTAAAAATAGCTGCTGGTTGGCTTATTGAACAATGTGGGTGGAAAGGAAAACGGTTTGGAGAAGTTGGTGTACATAAAAAACAAGCTCTTGTACTTGTGAACTATGGTAATGGACAAGGAAAAAGTATAGCTCAACTTGCACAAAAAATACAAAAATCAGTGGAAGAAAAATTTGACATTAAATTACAAACAGAAGTGAATTTTATTTAAGAAAAAATACAGGAAATAATTACCTAAATCATATGAGTGACATTAGTGAGTTCACCATTATACTTTTCTGTACTAATACCAAATCGGTCTAAAAAATCCACCCCTTCATCTATTTCTAATCCTTTGTATTCAGCATACGATTTAAAATAAATTACTTTCTCAATACCCATGCTATATATTATTCTTGCACATGATATACATGGTGATAGAGTAACATAAAGTGTAGAGCCTTCTACACTAGCCTTATTTTTTACAGCATACATAATTGCATTTTGCTCTGCATGAATTGCCAATGAACAACTTCCCTTAGAGTCCTTTGCACATCCAGTATCGGGAAATTCTTCATCGCAATTATGAGTGCCAGCTGGAGGCCCATTATAACCTATAGAAATTATTCTAGTATCTTTTACAAGTACTGCTCCCACATGTCGTTTTATACAATGAGAACGTTTGGCTAGATTTACTGCCAACTCCATATATATATCATCAAACTCAGGTCTACTCATGATTTATTATTGGTGTAAATTTTACAAATGAAAGTTCGTATATTTAAAAAATTTTACAAAGCTATTCAATCACTATGATAAAGAATATTTTCCAATTAATCCTGTTTTATTTTATTACTACATCTGCAATTTTTGCTCAGGAAGCTATAAAGCAACGTCCAAGCCCAAATGCAATAGTAACAATGAAGTTTGAAGACACTTACGTAAAAGTTACCTATTGCCAACCACACAAAAGAGGCAGATCCATTTTTGGGGACTTGGTACCATATGATTCTATATGGCGTACTGGGGCTAATGAGGCTACCGAAATTACATTAACTGGAAAGGTTATTTTTGGATCTGATACACTTTCTGCTGGTTCTTATTCTATTTTCACTATACCCAATATAGAAAAATGGACTATAATCATTAATAAAGAGCTTGGGCAATGGGGTTCATACAACTATGTAGAAAAATCTGACGTGATACGCATAAATGTTCCTACTCAAACCCTTAATGATGTAGTTTTCGAAGCTTTTACCATCGCTTTTGAACAACAAAATGAAAAAGCAGAGTTAGTAATGATGTGGGATAAAACTAAAGTAGCAGTACCCATTCTATTTTTAGATTAGAACTATGACAGAAAGGAAGTATACCTCATTACGCGAATTCTATCCATATTACTTATCAGAACACAGTAATGCAACCTGTAGAACGTTACATTTTGTAGGCACATTTATGGTTTTTTGCATACTGTTTTGGGGCTTATTTACTCAGACTTGGTGGGGTTTAGCCTTTATCCCACTTACTGGGTATGGCTTTGCATGGGTAGGTCATTTCTTTTTCGAGAAAAACAAACCTGCTACTTTCCAATACCCAATATTTAGTCTTGCATCTGATTTTATGCTTTTTTTCGACATGTTAACTAAAAAACAGCCTTTTAACCCTAACAAACATCAAGATTAATATACCAATTCAACCACTTTCATCCCTTGTGCTTGCCAACCTTTAAATCCTCCTCCAAGGTTTATTACTTTTTGAAAACCATTATTAGATAATATTGTACTTGCCACATAACCTCTAAGCCCCCTAGCACAATATACTATTGTAGGTAAACTAGTATTTAATGATTCTAAACCATTTCTTAAATTTTCCAAAGGGATATTAATTGCATCTTCTATTACACCTTCTTTTTCAACTTCATCCTCATTACGCACATCAACCAATTGAATTTTTTGTCCTTCTTTGATAATTCGTTTTAAATTTTGCACACTTATATCCTCAATACCAGTTTTCAATATATTAGTACCAATAAAACCAGCAACTACTACAGGATCCTTGGCGGTAGAAAAAGGAGGAGCATAAGCTAAATCTAAATTTGGTAAATCATCCAAGGTAAGTTTAGCATAAATAGCAGTACTCAATACATCAATACGTTTATCTACACCTTTTAAACCAAAAATTTCTGCTCCTAATATAGTTTTATCACTATTTGAGTAATAAACTTCTATGAACAAATCCGTCTGATCGGGATAAAAACTTGGTGTAGAAGGAGCTACAAAAAAAATAGATGAATAATCAATTCCTTCTTTAGATAAACTTTCTGTATTTAGTCCGGTTCTACCTAAGGTATATTCAAACACTTTAACAATAGATGTTTTATAGGCACCTTTAAAAATCTCATTTCCCCCAGAAGCATTTGCTCCAGCTGTTCTACCTCCCTTATTAGAATGTGTTCCCATTGGAAAATAATCGTGCTTACCAGTTTGAATATTCTTAATGCTAGCACAATCACCTGCTGCATAAATATCAGGAAGTGTCGTTTCCATTCTTTCATTCACTATTAGAGCTCCATTTCCAAGTGCAGCTGCCCCTTTAGTAGTAAGTAAACTGGTATTTGGTTTACCTCCTATTCCTATAAGCAAATAGTCAATTTGTATTTCATTTCCATTACCTAAAACTCCACCTACAATTTTATTATCAATAATTTTAATGCTTTTCAATGTTGAATTAGTAAACACTGTCACTCCCTCCCGTTCTAATATGTTTTGCGACATATTACCAAACTTTTCATCACAAGCAGATAAAACACTTTTACCTCTTTCAATAACACTTACATTTTTACCTGCTTTATTAAGGTTCTCAGCAACTTCTATCCCAATTAGCCCTGCTCCTAAAACAACAATGTTTTTCTTATTCTCTAGTACACCATCTTTAATAATTTTATCATAATTTTCAATGCTACGCACGTTACTCCAATTTTGGGCAATATCAAGACCATCTATTGGGGGCACAAAAGGGGATGCTCCAGCTGCAAAGATTAATTTATCATATTTGTAATTTCCTTTGGATGTTTTTACCTCATGATTATCAGGATTTATTTCAATCACTTCTTCTTCCAATCTAACATCAATATTAAATCGATCCCGTAATAAATCAGGCTCTACTATCATCAATTTTTTCCTTTCGTTTATTTTGCCCGAAAGAGCATAAGGAATACCACATGTAGCATAACTTACAAACCGAGTTTTTTCGAATAAAACAATTTCGGCTTCTTCATTTGTTCTTCGAGCCTTTGCAGCAGCCGATGGACCTGCAGAAAGACCTCCTATTACAATAATTCGTTGTTTCATGTTTGTATAATCTTTGTACGCAAAATTATTATTAACAATTGAGTTTTAGTGTGACATAAGTAACATATGATAATTATTTATTCCAGTTAAGATGATTCCTAAACTTAATGTTATGTTTGCTTCAATGATACTAGATATTCTATACAAAGACAACCATATAGTAGCTGTAAACAAACCTCATGGACTATTAGTACACCGCTCTTCAATAGCAAAAAACGCCTCGGAATTTGCAATGCAAATACTACGAGACCAGATTAACCAACATGTTTTTACAATACATAGACTTGATAGAAAAACAGGTGGTGTGTTATTATTCGCATTAAATGAAGACACGCATAGGGCTATGCAAAAACAATTTGCGGAGAACTTGATAAAAAAAACTTACAGAGCTATTGTTAGAGGTTATACAGAAGACGAAGGAGTAATTAATTACCCCTTAAAACGTGATGATGGGAAAATTCAGGAAGCCTTAACAAAATATAAAACACTACAACAAACCGAAATAGATGTCCCGTTTGGTAAGTTTAATACTTCACGTTACTCTTTGGTAGAAATTTATCCGCAAACAGGTAGAATGCACCAAATAAGAAAACACTTTGCTCATATTCTACATCCAATAATAGCTGATCGTCCACACGGGTGCAATAAGCAAAATAAGATGTTTAAAGAAAAATTTAATATGGACACCATGCTTCTGCATGCAAAATCTGTGAGCTTCAATCACCCTTATACAAATGAAACTATTAACATCACAGCTGATATTCAGTCCGAATTAAAAAGAATGATAAAGCAACTAAAATTCAACTCCTCTATTTTGAATGATTAGCTAAGTAATTGACTCAATTTATATTTATACTCTTTTACATTGCAAAAATTTATTTCAATTGTATAGCATCCACAAAACCTAGAAAATAATTCCAATTTATTTACAAGGAGAGTGAAAAACTGATCATCAGCAATGAAATTAGGTTCAAACCACAAGGATTTCACTGTAAACATACCTGTTTTTCTATCTGCTTTAGGATCTAGCCTTCCTACAAACTGATTTTTATAAAGTAATGGCAAACAATAATATCCATATTTTCTTTTTGCCTCAGGCACATAACATTCAATTTGATAATCAAAATTAAAAAGTTCTTTCAGCCGTTTACGTTGAATTACAAGATTGTCGAATGGTGAAAGAATGTGTAGACTTTTGTTATCTGTATCAACAAATGAAGAATCAAAAGTATAATATTCCTGATTTAGATTCTTAATATTAACTTTTATCACCTCACCATTTTTTAGTTTGGCTTTCAACACCTTACTTAATATTGGTTTTATTCCTTTAATCAAATAATTAATTTCATTTATAGAAACCAGCCCTTGAGATTTAATAGATCTCATAATTAGGTACTCAACGTAATCATCAATTGTTGGAATACTTTTATCAATATCATCAGGAAGAACTCTATCGGTTAAATCATATACTTTCTGAAATCCATTCCGATGAGATACCATCAACCTTCCCTCCATGAATAATTGTTCAAGAGCTATTTTTGTAGGTTTCCAAGTATACCATTCACCCCTTCCATTCTTGTTATGTTTGAAATCTTTTGATTGTAATGGCCCTTCTTTTTTTATCCTGTTAATTACACTTTTGATGACTTTATCATCCTTTTCAAACCAATGATTTTTACCTTTTTTGTATTCACTTTTTCTATATAAGCTAAACCTATAATCATCCATGGGTAAATAAGAAGCAGCATGACTCCAGTATTCAAATATTTGTTTCTTGGAAAGAAGTTTATTCAATTCCTCATTGTCATATTCATTATTACGAGTAAACAGCACATGGTTATGCGCTCTTTCAGCTACAGACAAAGTGTCAATTTGCACATATCCCAAATGCTTAATTACTGACAAAGTATTTTGAATACCACTTAAACCAAGTAGTTGAGCATTGACGATCCGAGCTCGTGCCTCCTCTATTGAAATATTTATTGTAGTATTCAATTTAATTTCTATTAAAGATTTAAAGGTCGTTTCCTTCAGTTAAGTGTATTAATTAACAATAAGCATAAAACTAGAAGAAAAGATAGAAACATAACAGAAGTAAATACTTAATAACAAGTGTTTACTAAATTAGAGAATCCTGTATATTTGTTTATAAGCTAGTAATAAGCTAAACTTAAAAATATGAGATTCTTATCATTTTTATTTATTCTGATGATTTCCATCAATGGCTACGGTCAAAATCAAGATATCTACCAAATAAATGTAAAAAGTTTAGTTGTACACAGCAAGGCTAATTCTGAAAGCAAAATTGTAGGAAAATTAAACAAAGGTGATGCTTTTGTGATTCTCTCTGTAAAAGATGACTGGCATGAAATAAAATTTGGAGAGAAGAAAGGGTATATTTTAGGGCCTTCTTTAGATCAAAGTGAATTTTGGACTAAGAGGGCGACTTCAAAAAGCGAGAAAACCAAAGTAGTATGTGAAGATTTTACTAGTCAATTTGATCAAAAAATGAATAACTATCTACAAATAAATGCAGGTACAGGTAGAGATTTAGTAGTTAAACTTATGAAACAATCCCCTACGGAAGACGTCTGTATTAGAAGTATTTATATTGATGCTAATAGTGAAATAAAGATAAAAAATATCCCAGAAGGAAATTATTATGTAAAAGCAGCTTATGGCAATAATTGGAAGCTAAATAATATTAACGGTATCTGTTATGGAAAATTTGAAACCGATGCTATATATGAAAAAGGAGCTGATATTTTTGACTTTAATATTATAAAAACGGAAAAGGGGCATCAAGTTCCCTCCTATCAACTTACATTAGAAATTATCACTAGTAATCCTGACGGAAAAGTTGTTGAAAACCAAATAAGCGAAGAGGAGTTTAATAACTAAACCCTTTCTTCGCCTATTGTTATTTTTCTTACTATAACGAATTAAGACTGTGCCATCCTCCACCATTGTAGCATTCTACACCACTACTTTTTAATATAGATTTTGCTGAACCACTTCGCATACCGCTAGCACAACATACTATTACAGGTTTATTCATTTTTTTAATTCGCTCCACCTGTCCTCTGATTTTATCTAGAGGAATGTTTTGTGACCCTTTAATATTTCCTGATGAAAATTCACCTTTAGTTCTAACATCAATAATAACAGCACCGTTACTTAAAGCTTCACGTAGTTGTTCTTTCCTTTTACCAAATCCTAATAAGTCTAATAATCCCATATCAATTTTTAAATTTCCTCAAAACTATTATTCCTTTTTAACTCCGCATGTAACACATGTTACTTTAGAAAAGTATTATTAGTATTCACAACCATATTTCATCATAAATAAAAAAAACATTAGCACTTTTGTCACAAAACTCTTTTAGGGTTGTCTACTTATATAAGTAGAGAAATTCTCTACCATAATATATAATCAGTAATCTTACTAATAATGATCATCATCTTAATATTTTTTGTAGCTACTTGGTACTTATCTTTATTTTTCCAAACCTTTTTCTTGCATCGTTACTCAGCTCACAAGGCTTTTACTATGAGTTCGTCTACTGAAAAAGTTTTTTACTTCCTAACATGGTTATTTCAGGGGCCAAATTATTTAAGCCCTTATGGCTATGGTGTAATGCACCGCATGCATCATGCATTCGCTGATACTCCAGAAGATCCTCATTCTCCTAAATATGATGAATCTATTTGGAAAATGATGTGGAAAACTAAAACCATTTATTCGACCATTACTAATAGAACAATGAAAGTTGATACCCGTTTTACGGATGGAGTTCCTGATTGGTTACCATTTGATAAATTTGCTCGTTCATGGTATTCAAGACTTTCTTGGGGCGCATTATATGTAGCATTCTACTGGCAATTTGCTACAGTATGGTGGGTGTGGTTATTTCTTCCTATACAACTTTTATTTTCTCCTATTCACGGAGCTATCATTAATTGGTTTGCACACAAATACGGGTATAGAAACTTTGAAGTAGGTGATACCTCAAGAAACTTTTTGCCTCTTGATTTTCTTATGATGGGAGAAAGCTATCATAACAACCACCATGCAAATGGTAATAGCCCTAATTTTGGTGTGAAATGGCATGAGCTAGACCCTACATATTTTGTAATTAGACTCCTAAACGGAATTGGAGTGATTAATATTAAAAAAAGTAAATCAGTAAAGCTTAACAATCTTAATAAAGCTGCATAAATCATAATTTCAATTCGAAGAAAAAGAGGTGGTATCATAGTATCACCTCTTTTTTTATTTTTTACCTTTCAGCTATGAAGGGAAAAATATTCTTCCTAAGTGGTTTAGGTGCTGACAAAAGAGCTTTTGATGCATTAAAGCTTAATTTTAATAATAGAATCAAACATGTTGAATGGCTTTTTCCAACAAAAAAGGAAACATTTAACCATTATGCAAAACGAATTGTTGACCATTATCAAATTACACAATCGGATGTACTGGTAGGATTATCATTTGGTGGGTTGATGGCTGTTGAAATCCAACATATATTAAATAACGACAAGGTAATTCTTATATCAAGTGCCAGTTACCGAAAAGAATTGCATCCATTTTTTCGATTTACAAGTAGACTTCATTTAAATCGTCTTATTCCAAAAAGAAAATTTAATCAGCCTAATCAATTAATCTATAAAGGATTTAGCATTAAAACAGAATCTCACAAACAGTTATTGAATAGCATTTTTAAAGATACTAATGTGGATTTTGTACAATGGGCTATTCGCCAAATGGGACATTGGAAAAGAAAAAAACGAAGTAATGCTATCGTCAAAATACATGGTGATAAAGACTTAATGATACCTATCCACAATTCCAATAATGACTACACCATAAAAGGTGGCGGGCATTTTATGGTCGTGGATAGAGCTGAAGAAGTCTCAAATATTCTCAACAAAATAATTACTTAGTCTCACTAATCCCCAAAAGAAATGCCTATTCCTTTAGCTGCTTTTACTGTAAATGAATCTGGGTTGACAGTATTATAGTCTTTAATAGCATCAAGTAACGGCACACTTACTACATCCTGACTTTTCCAAGCTACCATTCTTCCATATTCTTTGTTCAGTACCATCTCAAACGCCTTCACTCCAAAAAGTGTAGCTAAAACACGATCAAAAGCAATAGGAGTCCCTCCTCGTTGCGTATGCCCCAGTACGGTTTCTCGAATTATTGCCTTACATCCTGCTGCCTTAAGTTGTTCTGAAAGTTCGTAGGCTACACCTCCTAGTCTGGCTTTTCCATAACCTACTTCATTACTTTCTTGCGAAAACGTAGTACCACCTTTTGGTCTGGCCCCCTCGGCAATCACAATATTAGCAAAGCCTTTTCCTTTGGAATATCGAAGATTAAGCCGTTCAACAATTTTATCAACATCATATGGTATTTCAGGGATTAAACATACCTCAGCACCTCCTGCAATTGCTGTATGTAAAGCTATCCATCCAGCATCTCTTCCCATTACTTCCATTATCATCACCCGATGATGACTTTCAGCCGTAGTTACCAATCGATCGAAACTATCAGTAGCAATTTGAACTGCTGTTCTAAATCCAAATGTTAAATCAGTAGATGAAAGGTCATTATCAATTGTTTTTGGCACTCCAATAATATTTACCCCTTTTTCATACAACTGTTGAGAAATGGACTGTGAGCCCTCTCCCCCAATATTTATCACAGCCTCTACATCTAAATCTTCTAGTCGTTGAATCAATTCGTCTGATCGATCCATATTTACTACACTTCCATCAGGCTGCTCAATAGGGAAATCAAATGGATTACCTTTATTAGTGGTTTTTATTATTGTTCCACCTTTAACGTGAATTCCAGCAGTATTTTCATTGCCCAGATTAATCACTTCCATAGGGTTATTCAAGACCCCATTAAAAGCCTCAACACTACCTAATATTTCCCAGTTTTTTTCCTGACCTGCCCTTTTTACTATTGCTCGCAACACTGCATTAAGCCCTGGACAATCACCACCTCCAGTGGATACAATTAATTTTCTTTTTGTAGATTTTTCCATAAACAAAAGATATAAAAGTTCATTACAAATTCGAAGAAGAATTGAAGAAGAATTTATTTTACTTATTTTCGATACTTAATCTTTATTGTGAGTCAACTTGAACTAAATAATCCAAATTTCCAAAGTAGAGAAACACTCTTTGCTAATATTATTTTACCAATTCCTCTACCAAAGTCATTCACTTATCGTATTCCTGTGGATATGGAAAAAGACTTGCTTATAGGAAGTCGGGTTATTGTTCCTTTTGGAAGAAGAAAGATATTAACAGGAATTGTTCTACTTATCCACTCTTCTCCTCCTCAAAATTATGAAGCTCGGTACATTTTAGATGTGCTTGATCATTCACCAATAATGACAGGAAATCAACTTGAATTAATACAGTGGATTGCTAGTTATTACATGTGTACAGTCGGTGAAGTGATGAACATAGCATTGCCAACTGGATTAAAAATAAGTAGTGAATCTAAAGTACAGCTTCATCCTCATTTTAAATTAGACAATGAAGAAACACCACTTACGGAAAAAGAGGGGATATTGATATCAACGTTAAAGCAACAAGAAGCACTTACTTATGAGGATATTAGCCAATTACTTGGTGTAAAAACCATTCACCCTGTCATAAAATCATTAATACAAAAAGAAGCCATAATACTTTTCGAGGAAGTAAAAGAAAAATACAAGCCAAAAATTGAATCACGATTCAGGTTAACAGAGAAGTATGCAAAAAACGAATCGCTACTGGAAGAACTTTTTCGTAGTCTCGAAAAAAAACCAAAGCAAACAGATATTCTTCTAAAGTATTTACAATTAGTTTCTGTATTTAAAAATTCAAATGAAAATATTGAAGGGCTACCAAAATCAATAATTAAATCGAATAGTCTATCTCACTCCTCTTTAAAAACTCTAGAGAAAAATGGTGTGTTTGAAGTATTTGATAAAATCATTTCCAGATTCAATGATATTCCTGATAACATAGATCATGATTTTCAATTAAGTGATGATCAAACATATGCTAAAGATGAAATTCTTTCGGGATTTAATAAAAATAAGACTGTATTACTTCATGGAGTTACAGGTAGTGGTAAAACAGAAATTTATATTAGTCTTATCCAAGATGCCCTTGAAGGAGGTAATCAGGTATTATATCTTTTACCTGAAATAGCACTTACTACACAAATTGTAACAAGACTCCGAAAAGTATTTGGTAGCAAAATGGGAGTTTACCATTCTAAATTTTCTGACAATGAACGAGTAGAAGTTTGGAATGGTGTGTTATCTGGAAAATTTTCGCTTGTTGTTGGCGTGCGTTCTTCTGTATTTCTTCCATTCGACAATTTGGGGTTAATTATTGTGGACGAAGAACACGAAAACTCCTACAAGCAATACGAACCAGCCCCACGTTACAATGCTAGAGATGTTGCAATTTATATGGCACAAGCACAACATTCCAAAGTACTTTTGGGCTCTGCAACTCCATCCATTGAATCTTATCACAATACCAAAACAGAAAAATACCAACTTGTAGAATTAAACAATAGATATGGAGAGGCTAAACTTCCAAAGATAGTTTTAGTAGACACTTTAAAAGAAAAAAAACGTAAAACCTTAAAAAATGATTTTACATCTGTATTAGTTAATTCTGTTGAACAGCGTATCACAGATCATGAACAAGCTATTATTTTTCAAAATAGAAGAGGATACTCTCCTTATGTGAATTGCGATACATGTGGCTGGATACCAAAATGTGAAAACTGTTCAGTTAGTCTCACTTATCATTTATATAAAAATGAATTGAGTTGTCACTACTGTGGTCATAAAGCACCTGTATCAACTCATTGCGGAGCATGTGAGTCTACAAAAATCATCACTGTTGGATATGGTACAGAAAAACTAGAAGAAGATTTACAACTTATTTTTCCTGACATTAATATCCAACGCATGGATTTAGATACAACAAGGAATAAGTACAGTTATCAAAGGATTATAGATGCTTTTGAAAAGGGTGAAATTGATGTTCTAGTAGGTACACAAATGGTAACAAAGGGATTAGATTTTGATAAAGTTAGTTTGGTAGGTGTACTTGATATTGATCGTATGCTACATTTTCCTGATTTTCGATCGTTAGAACGAACATTTCAACTAGTTACCCAAGTAAGTGGCAGAGCAGGAAGAAGAAAGAAGCAAGGCGAAGTAGTAATACAAACAAATAATACCGAACAACCTATTCTGAAATTAATCGTCAATAATGATTACCAAAAACTATATGATAGTGAAATTATTGAAAGGCAAAAATTCAATTACCCACCTTTTTATAGACTCATTAGCATTACAATAAAAAACAAAGAAAAGAAAATATGCCATGAAACCGCTTACAAACTTGTCAATTTACTAATAGCTAAATTAGGAAAAACCAGAATATTAGGTCCTGAAGAACCTGTAATAAATAAAATAAGAAATCAGTTTATCATGAAAATATTAGTAAAGCTTGAAAAAGATAAAGTAGCTTTAGGAAAGGCGAAAATTATCGTTAAAGAAATATCCGAAACACTTCTTCAGGAACGTAATTTAAAATCAAGTCGAGTAATTTTAGATGTAGACCCCTATTGATATGTATTTTTTTTAAATTATACCTAAGAAAGAATCCATATTTAAAAAAACTCTCAAACAGGGACTTCTATTTCTATTGTAGTACCTTTACCCATTTTGCTCTTAATATCAATGGTACCATTCATCCTATCTATGGCCTGTTTTACAATATACATACCCAGTCCTGAGCCATCTGATTTTTCAGTAGCCCTAAAAAACATATCAAATACTTTATCCAAATATTCTTTTGAGATTCCTATACCATTATCTTCAAATAGTACAGTATACTTATCCTCTGCAATACTAATTGATATTTTTAAATAGCTATCCTTAGAATTTGTATTTCTATATTTATAAGCATTTGAAATAATATTAGAAAAAACTATCCTGTTATGTAAAACATCTATTTTTAATATTTTTTTCCCTCTTGCAAAAGAGGTTTCTATTCTAAATTGATTAAATCCATCCAGATATTCTAAATCTGAAAAGCAATCAGCTATTAAGTTTTCAAGATTAGCCTCTTCCTTTTTAATGTCCATTCTACTAGCCATACTATAGTCAAGCATTGATTTAATAAAATCATCCATTTTAAGAATACGGTCATCAATTTTATTAACGTAATCGTTATCAAATTGAGGATTATCCATTTTCATGAGATTAGTAAGCCCTAATATCGAGCGTAATGGAGACCTTAAATCATGTGACGTTTTATATACCAACTGATCAAGTTCAAAATTTCTATCTGAAAGTTCATTAAGCGTCTCAACCAAACTATCTCTATTTGAACGTAATTCTTCATTAGAAGACTCCAATTCTTTTTCCTTCTGAGCAAGTGTTATATTTCTTTCTAAAAATTCAGCATTTAGATTATTCAATTTTTCAGTCACCTGTTTTTCAATACTAATATCTCGGATGGCACCATCATAAATGTCATTCCCTTCATGATCTGTTGTTAAGACGAAACTATCTAAACCCCAAAACATACTACCATCTTTTCGTTTGAAATGAGTTTCTAATTTAGATCCCTTTTCAAAATTTTCATGTGTTTTTCTTTCTCTATCTACTGGGTCAACATATAGAGAATGAGAATCCACTTTTAATATCTCTTCTGCATTATTATACCCAAACATTTTTACAAAAGCATCATTTACATATATCAAAGCTCCTTTTGAATGGCTTCTATAAATTCCATCGGGTATATTTTTATTAATCGAAGATAAAATCATTTCATTTTCTTCAATTTTAAGTTGGTTTTGTCTTTGTTCAGTAATATCACGAATAGCACCATCAAAAATATTTCTGCCATTATGATCTTTGGTTAACATAAAACTGTTCAAACCCCAGAATGTGGTTCCATCTTTTCTTTTAAATTGTGTTTCAATATTTGACCGATATCCCGTTTTTAAAATTGATGGTGTTTCTCCTTTTCTGTCTACTGGATTAGCATATAAATCTAATGATTCGACCTTCAGTATTTCTTCTGCATTATTATAACCAAACATTTTGGCAAAGGCATCATTTGCATAAACTAAGCCTCCTACAGAATAGCTTCTATATAATCCTTCCGATATGTTTTTATTGATTGAAGTTAATAGTTTTTCATTGCTCTCAATTTTTTGTTGAATTTTTTTCTTACTTGTAATATCACTGCTCATTAATAGTATCGACCTTTTTCCTTTGAATTCCACCAATGATCCATTCGTCAAAAACCATCGTTCTATACCATCATTTGATTTGCGTTCATACTCAATTGAGTTAGTAGTTCCCTTATCAAATAAATTATTGATAATTTCTTTCATCAAAACTACTTCATGTTTCTCCAAATGATCATCTATTAATGTCCCTAGAAGTTGCTCTTTTGGAGCTGCAAGCAAATGTTGGTTTTTAGTATATATTTCCTCAAATCTTCTTTCTTCTGAGAGGATAAATACTAAATCTGGATTAGAATTTAATACAGCATTTATTTTAGCTTGGCTTTCTTTCTCTCGTTCATACGATCTTGCCTGAGAAATTTTTATTGCTACTAATGAAGCTACCGTTTCTAAAATATTTTGATGAAAAGTAGTGAAAAAACTCTTTTTAGAATGTTCTGAATCAATTACTCCTAACAATTTATCTCCAAAAAGTAATGGCACAGCAATTTCAGAACCATTTACCTGAAAATCTGGCACGTACCTATCATCTTTTTCTACATCATTAATGATTTCACTTTCCTTACTACCAGCAACATAACCTACTATTCCTTCACTCATTAAAAGTGTAAGTGGAGATTTTAACTGTCTGTATCCAGCCACCTTCTTCCCATAACCAGAACGCTGAACAAGTTGATTATCATCAGTAAGTATGTATAACACTAAGTCTTCAAGGCCTAATGTTTTCCCACAGCTTTCAGCAAAATTCCATAGTACTTCTTCCTCTTCTTTTAGTGGGAAAATAGCTTCAATAATTGAATTAATTGTTAACTGAAATCGTTCATTTAATTCTAGGGTTAATCTGTTTTCTTTCTGTTGCGTAATATCTTTTACGATAGCGACTACTCTTTTATCCTTGCCTAACATCACACTATTTAACACAACTTCTACCCAAAGTTTTTCTCCAGATACCTTTACATTTCTCCATTCAAAAGTTTGAGATTGCCCATTAGCAGCCTTTTGAATAAGTGTTTGTGCATTTGTAAAGTTATACTCCTGATCATTAGTTGAAATCAATGACACTCCCTTCCCCATCAACTGCTTTGAAGAATAGCCATAGAATTCCTCACATGCTTTATTAACATAAAGTACTTCACCAGTTTCACTGTCATGAACAAAAACTACTGCTTCTATTGTATCTATGATTGGGTTTAAATCTATCATAAAGTTTATCGAATCATTTAAGTTAAGTTTTTTATTGGTTATAAAAAACTATCTCTATTTTTGATTCGTTTAAATACTTTAACTATAATAAATGCGATTATTTTTTAAGCTTTTACTTTTTACTTTTTGTGTTTTTTTAGTTTCTTTTTCTGGAGTTTCACAGCCTTCTCGTACTAATTACGAGCTTACAGAAAAAATGAAACAAGCAATAGCATTAATGGAGATCGAAGATTACACGAGTGCAAATACTATTTTTAGAAATATTTTAGCCACTGAAAAAGTGCTTCCCAACAATCTATCATACCATTTTGCACTTACTTTGTATCATATAAAACAATATAAAAACAGTAGTAACTTCAATAAAAAATATCTCAACTTAACAGGTAAAGCAGGTGATTATTACACACAATCACTTCAATTGGAGGAATTACTAGATCAAGCTTTTACTGAAATCAGGCAATGCGAATTATGCGATATTAATGGATACCAATTGATTACATGCACCTTCTGTCAAGGTGAAAAAAATATTATTGAAGCATGCTCTAAATGTAGAGCTGTTGGTATTATTTCTTGTCAGAAGTGCAAAGGAGAAGGGGTAGTTATTACAACTGATACATTTGGTGAAAATAAATATCAAACCTGCGATCGCTGTTCAGGAAAAGGGCTTCATACATGTGACCTTTGTGAAGGTAAAAAACAACTTAATTTAGTATGCAATGCTTGTTTAGGAACTGGGAAAGAAAGTTCAAAGTCTATTTGTACTCATGGTCATAACCACTAATACTATTTACAGTACTTTGCTAAGGCTTTTTCTGCTTCTTTGATTTCGAGATTTTTGGCCAGTGTGAAATCATTACAAGCACTACTCATTTGTTTCAATATTACTCTGGCTGTACCTCTGGCAAGGTAGGCTTGCCCATAGTTTTTATTAATACTAATAGCTGCATTGTAATTTTTCAAAGCATCATTTACCTTTCCCAACTTTTGATTTGCATTGCCCTTTAAATAATGACTTAAAGAATTATCACTATCTACATTTACAGCTTTATCAAAAAAGAATAAAGCATTGGTATAATCCTTTACTCTGTAATGATATTGACCTATACTTTGCAAAGAAAGCAAATGTCTGTCGTTCATATCAAGAACAATTTCATAGTTTTTTAATGCCTGGTCGTATTTTTTTAATGCCTCCAAAGCTCTTCCTTTATTATAAATAACTTCTAAATCTCCAGGGTGATATTCTAAATAAGCATCATAAGCAATAATTGCTTCAGCATATTTTCCTTGATTATATAACCCATCTCCTTCTGATGATTTTTCTGTTGAACAACCCACCAATAATATCACAACCAAAGCTACTATACCCAAATACTTCATTCTTAACAATTTTAAAAAGATAATGGCAATGAAATACTTCATTGCCATTTATAGAATTTGATGCAAAAGTAGTTAAAAAATTATCAGCTACATTATGTTATCCATGATAAATCTATTTAAACTCCTCTATAAGTTTGTGCTTCACTGTATCCCATTCTTCAGGTGGTGGATCTCCTTTTTCGAACAAATAAAGTAGCCTGTCAACCAACTCTACTTTATATCCAAACTTGTTAACCAAGTCTTTACAAAATTCAACTTCATTATCATCTACTACACCATCTGCATACACCATAAGTAGTACATCATAGAGCTGATCCATTTTTTCACCATCATCATCAGGAATATATAACTTCACCCCCTTCTTACTATCCAAAATGCTTCTCACTTGTCTTTCCTTCAACCCATATTTTTCACCAATTTTATAAAGTAAATCTTTCTCCTTTTCATGCAAATGACCATCAACATTAGCTAATGCAAGTAAGTTTCTTACATGTTTCTTTTTATATGAAAGATATTGATATTCAAAAAAACCAATCATAGCATTTATATTTAGTTAAGACCTTTTCCACAAACGTTGGGTGAGAGCAATTACCTCATCCAAGTCATTCTTTTTTAATTCTAATCGTTTAGCAATATTAAGGCAAAGTTCATATTCTTTTTCCTCTATTTCACCATCTATCATTGTAATAAATACAATATCAGCCAATTGTTCTTCCTTATCTACTTCACTTTCTGGTATAATAAATTCAAGTTGATCAGCATTATTAATAATTTTAGTAACCTCTTCATTAGGCAAACCAAACTCTTCAGCCTGTTCTTCTAAAAATTCCCTTTCATCATCATCCAAGTAACCATCTACCATTGCAACCGCTACCAAGTTTTTAAAATGAGCTAGCTTTACCTCTCTTTCACTATTTTTCATTGTTATAAAACAATCATATTAGAAATATATCAAAAAATCAATTCACATAAAATTACTATTAAAATTAACTTATCATATATTAATTAATTTCTTCTTTAAGTATTCTTCGAAGTATTTTTCCTACATTCGATTTTGGTAATTCAGCTCTAAATTCAACATGTTTAGGTTGTTTATAGCCAGTTAAATTTTCGTTACAATACTGGTTTATTTCTTCTTCAGTTAATGATGGGTCTGACTTTACTATAAAAGCTTTAACTACTTCAGTTGATTTAGCATCAGGAACACCAACTACTGCTACTTCCAACACTTTAGGATGATCGGCTAAAACGTTTTCAATTTCGTTTGGATAGACATTAAATCCAGATACGTTAATCATATCTTTTTTTCTGTCAACAATTTTAAAGAAACCATCTTCCTGCATCATACCTACGTCTCCTGTCCTAAACCATTCTTTATCAAAGAACACCCCATTATTGTCTAATTTCCAATATCCTGACATCACTTGAGGTCCTCTAGCACAAATTTCTCCTATCTCTCCTTGCTTTAATTGCTTTCCTTCTTCATCAAAAATACCCATTTCCGTACTTGGCATTGGCAACCCTATTGTTCCTATTTGTTCTGTTCGATCAAGTGGATTAACAGATAATACCGGAGATGTTTCACTAAGCCCATACCCTTCACACAATGTACAACCAGTAACCTCTTTCCATTTTTTTGCTACAAAATCCTGAACAGCCATACCTCCTCCAATCGATGCTTTTAATTTAGAGAAATCTACTTCATTTATATTCTTTTGATTTAGCAAGCCATTAAACAATGTATTTACCCCTGTAAATATTGTGATTTGGTGTTTCTTTAACTCTTTAATAAAACCTGGCATATCGCGAGGGTTTGTTATCAACACATTTTTGGCACCTGTTTTAAAAAATAAAATGCCATTTACTGTTAAAGCAAATATGTGGTACAATGGAATTGCTGTAAGTATTACTTCTCTATCACTTTCTTTCATCAAAGGTGAGAACCAATGATTTATTTGAATAGTATGATTAACAATATTTCGATGACTTAACATAGCTCCTTTTGACACACCTGTAGTACCACCAGTGTATTGTAAAAAAGCTAGATCATCCTTATTCATTTCTGGTCTTACATATTGATATTTAGCCCCTTTTTTAAGTACTTGTTTAAATGATACTGCCATTGGTATGTTATACTTAGGCACCATCTTCTTAATCTTCTTTACCACAAAATTCACTAAAGCTCCTTTTAGCCCTCCTAGCATATCACCTAAACCAGTAACAATGATTTTTTTTGTGTCAATATTGGGCAATACCTTTTCTAGGTTACTTGCAAAGTTTGAAATAACTAAAATGGCAGATACCTCAGCATCCTTAAACTGATGTTCCATTTCACGAGGAGTATAAAGTGGGTTTGTATTTACAACAACAAGCCCAGCTTTAAGAGATCCGATTAAGGCAATAGGGTATTGCAAACAGTTTGGCATTTGTATAGCAATTCTATCTCCTTTCTTAAGATTAAACTCATGCTGTAAGTAGGCAGCAAAGTTAGTTGATAAACTATCAATTTGACCATAGGTCAGTATTTTACCCATATTCTCATAAGCAGGCCTGTCTGCGTAATTTTCGAAACATTCTTCAAAAAGCTCTAACAAGCTATTATATTGATCTATTTCAATTTTAGCAGGTATGCCTTTGGGATATTGAGCAATCCATGGAAAGTCAGCCATTTTTTTTAGTGTTAATGTAAAACATCATTTATACTGCAAAATAATTATTATTTAATGCAATCAACACAATGGATGAAATAATTGAAATAAAAAAAGCCTCACAGGCATGAATGAGGCTTTTTGGTTACGTGTAATATTAAACTATTTTTTTTGCTGTAGGAGAAGGATTCGAACCTCCACGAAGCAGTTAGCTACAATACAATTTTAAAGTGGTCAATCCCAGCCTAAGCTTATATTGCGTTTGTCCTGTTATCTTCACCCCCGAGACAGGAGG
>Ga0224506_10000590_pt1 | contig 29785 bp, 23 predicted proteins | sample SF_Jan12_sed_USG_2_FD_169108 | JGI IMG/M metagenome (GOLD analysis project Ga0224506, IMG submission 169108) | Sediment microbial communities from San Francisco Bay, California, United States - SF_Jan12_sed_USGS_8_1 | ecosystem: Environmental > Aquatic > Marine > Sediment | place: USA... | reverse complement strand
GATCGAGTGAGTCGCTACCATACCAATGATGCGCGGTTTTAAAAAGATATTTACATACCACCCATGCGAATAAAAAACCGAATATGCCTGCGCTGCATACTAAAGCCCAAAATGGTAATTGATCTTTGGCAAGGCTGCATAAATTGCCGGCGATTGATCCCGACACCATAGAAACACAACATGAGGCTAAATTAGCTTCAAAAAGTGGCAAGAATACACCATCGTCTGTTTCTTTAGTTTTTATGCTTAAACCCATCAGTCGTCCTTTCTTTGTTACCTATGTCCTTATCGGTGAAATATGGTATTGATTTATATTAGTATAGTTTGAACCAAAATCTTCATACTGACAATAAATTCATAGTCACAAAATAGCAGTTTTGTGTACGAGTTGAATTAAACCAGTGTCTTTGACGATAGAAGAAAGTGTTTTATTTGATATGAATAGCAATTAGTGAGTCAAGTTCAGGCGCTCATGTTTGATCGCCTGAACTTGCTCGTTATAATTATTCGCCTATTAGAATTCCCAATTCAATGCTGCGACTAATGACACGGGTAAAACTGTAGAAAACCCATCACCCGTAGCAAAATTTCCTTTAGGTGTATCTAAACTCGCTAGACGTATCATCAAGGGGATGGATTTGTTTTTCGATAGTTGAATGTTCATGCCTGGTGCAATCATGAAATAAGCGCTGCTATTACCAAACTTGGTATTGGGGCCGATTAAACTTGTCAGTCCAGAACCTGCCTGAATAAAAAATGTATCGCTTAGTTTCAGCTCCATTAATGCGAGTGTATTGATGCCGTGATAACAATAGTCCTCACTGTTTGGCGTATTAGGATGATCTTTGTTGCTCGCTGTTTCGTTGATCCAATGATTAAAACTACCTTCGATACCAACGCTAAGCCGTGATGTGACAGATGTTAGCGTCTGGAAACCAAACCCGCCATTAATGTTAGTACGATTGAATCCCGTAGTATTACCCGAGCCATAGGTTTCACTCAAACTATTGCCAACAAAGGTGTAACCGGTCATGGCATAGAGCCGGAAATTCACTTTATCACTGGACGCATTGGCGACAGTCATTAGGCTTAGACTGGTAATAAATAAGACGATTGCTAAGCGATTCTTCATATATTTCTCCTAAATAACAAGTATTGCTGGACTCGATTTTAAATCCGCATAAACAAAAAGATCCCAGGTTTGACCATTAGCTGAGGCTGGTTGAAACCGTGTTTTGTCAGTATTAACTTTAACCAATAAATAGGTTGATGTTGTAGCTACTAAAGTACTGTTTAGCAGTAGTGTTTGAATTGTTTGGTTTACCATTCAAGAAAAAGTAGCAGCTATTGCACGTCGAGGTGTTATTCAATATGGGAAGCTATAACTAATACGAGTGAGCAGCAACTACTAGCTAAAAAAACTTAAACAACTGTTCATAGTTTATTATTAAACCATGCATAAAATTTTCTCTTTCCAGGTCAGCTTGGGTGCGATAATAAAGCGATCATTAACCTAGGTTATGATACGAATCACTTTCCATAATAGATAATTACCGACCGGATTGGTGTTGTGGCATTAATCGCAACATTGGATGAATAGTCCAAAGAAAAGCTGGCTATTTGCAAAACTATGCTCTAGGTTGATGTTTGAGTTACAAGTATGGATCTAACGCGATATCTGACAAACGGTCTGTTTCAAGTATTTTAGCGATAAAAAAAGTTCGAAAGTAATAAAATTAGACGATTTTAGTGAGAAAATGTTCTTACTTGGTCTAAGTTCCGCTGTGATATTCGATTTTACTTAAGCAAAAACTGAATGGGACGCTCAAGATATTAAGTTATAATTAAAGCCGCGTAGACTTGTGAAAATAAACCGCGTTATACTGAAAATGTAGTCATTATGCAAATTACGCCCGAGGAGGAATCAACTTAAACTTCACACCACTTGATCTTATCACCAAGACGTTATCTGAGGAGGTTATATGAACCAAAAATGGTATGTCATCGCAAATTCTGCTCAAGCAAAAATTTATTACACTGATAATAATAAAACGGAGCTAACCCTGCACGAAACTTTAGATCATCCAGAAAGCCGAATGAAAGCCGCTGAAATTAGTTCTGACCGACCAGGGCATTTTCAAGCCGCTGGAGGTATCAGCCATGGTTCCTTTGCCGAAAAAACCAATCCCAAAGACTATGAGGTTGAGCGATTTGCGAATGAAGTTGCAAGTTACTTAAACAATGCGCGCAATCAGAACGTTTATTATGGCCTTATAATTGCCGCCTCACCAAAATTCCATGGCTTATTAAATAAACACATGAACAAGAATGTGGCGGAACTGGTCAATAAACATATCGAAAAAGATTTATCCAGTGTGCCGGTTCACCAACTAACGGATACGGTTAATCAATATTTGCGCGCCTAAAATCCAATAGGCGGACTGCTTAGTCAGTCCGCCAAACCCAAAAGGACAACAACATGGATGTTGAAACTAGAAAAAAATGGATGGATCGGTTTATGTGATTTTAGGGAGTGCCCTGGTGTTCGTGCTGGTGATGAACCCAGAAACACTGCAACTGGCTTTATTAATTGATGTGTTGGGTTTGGAGTTATTTTTGTTTCTATTGCAAATCCAATTTTTCATGTTTGCGCGACACGTTTTACAGCGGATTATTCAGCCTGTTATTAGGTTTTATCTGGGATTTTCCATGCACAGTCTTTTAGTCCCTAATGTGAAACAAATAGCCAAGACCCCAAGCCTATTGACCCATCTTTTGCCTCCAGGGGCGTGTTTGATGTTTTTGTTAAGTGTGTTTTTTCCAATCTATACAATACATATGCTGGTTTAAACGATTATGTTCTGGATTAATGTCTCGCATGCTAGAATCGGTTTCATCAGCAATGATTAATAAAAATCAGATAGACTGAAAAACAGATAAACACAAAATAGTTCAAACGTATTAAACGTGGAAAGCAAATACTAGTGAATCAAGCTCATGCAACATTAAGTACAAAAAAAGCAGCCAGTTATCTTGTCTTGATATTGCTCGTGCTGTTTGTTTTTTTTTCCTGTGAACGCCAATCGCAGACCAAACCTGAAGTCGTTGCGTGGGATGCAAATGTTCGTTTGAATAAGGCATTCGATATTAATCCCGACCCAAAGATTATTGAGATCGAATTGAGTGCGGTTGAAGCGGATATTGAAATCACACCAGGCGTTAAAACTCGCATGTATACCTACGATGGTTTATTCCCCGGACCCATGATTGAAGCCAACAAGGGCGACACCTTGATCGTGCACTTCACCAACTTATTACCTGAGGCCAGTACCGTGCATTGGCATGGTGTGGAATTGCCGGCACTCATGGATGGAACAAGCTTATCGCAAGCACCTGTAAATACGGGTGAAACCTTTACTTATGAATTTAAATTATTGAATGCTGCCACCTATTGGTATCACCCCCACATTATGACTCATCGACAGGTGGAAAAAGGTTTATACGGCGCCTTGATTGTGCGTGATCCAGATGAAGATGCACGTTTGAACTTACCTGAAAAAGAATTGGTGTTAATGTTCGATGATATTCTTCTCGATGATGATTCTCAGGTAGCGCCAGCTTATCCTGATGATCCGATTCAGCGTGCCAACACTCAATTAAATGGCCGTGATTCGAATTTATTTCTCATTAATGGCAAGCCGGGTATCGCTGTAGTGAATTTAAATATTGGTGAACCTGTGCGTATTCGTGCTATTAACGCTGCCAATACAAAATTTTTTCGCTTTAGTGTGCCTTTGCATAATTTGTATCGTATTGGTGGTGATGCCGGGTTGATTGCATCTGCCATTGAAGCACCACCAATTGCTTGGGGTAATAATTTTTTTAAAGCAGCGGCAAAACCACGACACTTGGGTGACCCAAACGTTTATCGCTCTGATCCAGATCCTTATAAAGGCATTATGATTGTTCCTGGTGAGCGCGCCGAATTTATATTTACGCCAAAGGATAATATTGGCGATAGCATTGGCTTGGAATGGCATGATTATCCACGCGGTCGTCATTATGCCAAAGACGAGCAGGGCATGATCAGTTTAACCCATGATCCTAATATTGATGGTGTCTTATTGCCGCACCCGCTCATGCGTTTCGAGTTAAGCCGTCCACAAACACCGTATCCGGTATTTGTTTTGCCTAGTATGTTGCGCGCCGTGAATCCCATTAGTTTACCGCTCAATCCCAACGTATTGCCAATCACTTTTGGACATACCATGCCGGACATGAATGGCGATATAAATTTCTTCGCCAGTATGGTCAATGGCGTGGGAACGCCATTTGAGATGCTAAGTGCCAATGATGGAATTGAAGCCATAATTGGCGAGACTTATATTTGGGAGGTGAAAAACATGACCGAAGGCGCGCATCCGTTTCATCCGCATGGGTTTAGTTTTCAGCATTTAGAAACAGAGTTTGTGGATTTAGATGACCCGACGAATCCCAGTCTGAATTACAAAACTTATCCCACGCGCATTGAAAATAAAGACACTATTATGGTCCCAGGGCGTTTAGGCACTGTCATGGGGCGTTCCTATGCACTTACGCGCTTAGCGGTGAAATTTGATGATACAGGCCGTGAGGGTATGATCGAAGCGTTTGGTAAAATGGCGCAGAGTAATCGCTCGGGTGGTTGGGTAGTGCATTGCCACATACTTGAACATGCTAATCGCGGCATGATGACCTTTCTCAATCTACGTTCACCTTAACAATTCATCAGTGCATGCTTGAAAAGCCAAGTGTATGCCCCCATGTTGGCTGCTCTGTTTGCATTGATGGGTTATTCTTATGCGCCAAGTTTGCCAGAAAATTGTTAAGCACCGCTATTTTGATCCAGTCATTATTGGATTTATATTGCTTAATGGCCTTATTCTCGGTTTGGAGACATCGGCTGATTTAGTTACGAATTATGGTCAATGGATGGTTTGGGGAAATCAATTCATACTCGGTATATTCATTATAGAAGCCATCTTGAAAATCACAGCGGTTGCTCCCCAGTTTAAGAAATATTTTGGTAATGGCTGGAACCTGTTTGATTTTTCAATTGTGGTTTTATCATTAATTCCTGCCAGTGGCGAGTTTGCTATGTTAGCTCGAATGGCGCGGCTACTACGGGTACTGCGTTTGATTTCAGTGATTCCAGAATTACGTTTAATCGTTGCGACATTGGCGCGTAGCATACCTAGCATGGGCAATATCATTTTGCTCATGAGTTTGATTTTTTATATTTACGCAGTTGCTGGTTATCATCTTTTTCATTTACACGATCCAGAGCATTGGCAATCCTTGGGTTTAGCGATGTTAACCTTGTTTCGAGTGGTGACGCTGGAAGATTGGACGGATCTAATGTATACAGCCATGGAAATGTCACCCTATGCCTGGATCTATTTTGTAAGCTTCGTTGTCTTAGGTACCTTCGTCATTATTAACTTGTTTATCGCCGTGGTGATTAATAATCTCGATGAAGTCAAAACTGAACGTTTAAAAGAGCTGGAACAGCCAGTCAAACGTGATGAAATGCTAAAAGAGTTAAGGCAAACCCAACGGGCATTGGAAAGTTTGCGCCAGAAACTCGAGCGCAGTGAATAGAGTCAACTCGTGAGTTGAATACGCTAGGCCAGCACCATCGGCACTAACTTACTTAAGGCTTGCTTTTCACCACAACAACTACCAGTGAGTGCAAAACCAAGTAGTTCGCCGGTTTCGTTTTCAAACAAGCATTTCACGTTTTGCCCGTCGTGCTCAATTGTCCACTCACCTTTTGCATCTGCTGCCGGTGGAGACACAATAATGGGTAACGCTGGCGTTTTTACTGCGATAGGCATGGCTGGATAGGTTAAGCGAGTGCGTTCGCCAGCCAAGGTTTTTGCCAGTGTTCTGGCGCCATTCATAATGGGTAGGACAAAAGGCAGATTAAGTCCCGCAATCTCAGCGCAATCACCCAAGGCATAAATGTCGCGATCACTGGTTTCCATATAAGGATTACAAACAATACCACGATTGATCTCAAGCTCAGCTTCTTCAGCCAGCTTTGTGCGCGGTCTTAAGCCAACCGCAGAAAGCACAATATCAGACACAACTTCGCTACCATCGGATAAACCTAAGCTGATTTGATCGGCCTGATGATTGGCGCTGACGACGGATTTTTCCAAATACCATTTTGCACCGATTGATTCTAAGGCTTGTTTTAAAGCATCACCTGCAGGTGTTGGTAAGAGTCGATTGAGCGGTTTAGGGCCAGGGCCAATTATACTAACTTGATAATTTTGATTGAGCAGATCGTTGGCAAACTCACAAGCAATCAAACCGTCTCCAATAATGGCAATATGTTTTTGACCAACAATCGCATCCTGGAAACGTTTGTAGTCGATTCGATCATTAACTGAGTAGATTGCATTGCTGGCATTGCCCGGCAACTTTAAACGTACTGGTTCCGCGCCTAAAGCCAGTACGAGATAGGAATAATGTAAATAGTCTTGATTAGCTTTGATACGGTGTTTTAAAGGGTAAATAGCACTAACAGATGTTTCGCTTATGATGGTTGCTGCCAACTCCTGTTCCATTTGTTGCGGTGTTTTCATGGCCAATTGAGCCGCATTTTTTTTTGCTGTGAGTGCATTGGATAACATGGGTTTCGAATAAAATACGCCATCATCAGCCGTCACAATACTTAAATGGCTATCTTGATTTAATTTGCGAAATTCCCGCGCCAAGGTATAGCCTGCCAAGCCACTGCCAACGATAATAATAGGTTGCGAAGCGCTTTCATCTTTTGGTGCCATCGTTATTATTCTTCCAGTAATTCGAAATCATCCTTGCTCACACCACAATCGGGACAGGCCCAATCATCAGGAATATCCTCAAAGCGCGTACCAGGCGCGATACCATCATCAGGCATACCTAGGGTTTCATCATAAATGAGCCCACACACCAAACACTGCCATTTTCTCATTTAGTTTCTCCTCTATATACTTTAATACTTTAACCCCGAGCCAACACGTCGCAAACCAATTAAAAATTATCTGCATAGTAGAAGCTTTTAATCAGATCACCAATAATTTTGTCACAGTAACAAAATTTTCTCAGGGAACAAAGAGTTCTACTCAATGGTTTAAACAATAGCGACCATAATGAAATGCGAAAAATATTACAGTCAATTACACAATATTCACATAGAATGAAATAGTCAGAGGCTTTCTGATTGATATTATTGCCTATCGGTGGGAATAAACACCTAAAGCTAAGGCCAAGTTGCAACGAAACCCTAGTGTTCGTTGTAGAACCAAAGATAACAGGGATCCGTGTTTTATAATATTTTTGCTTTTATCCGCTTCATCCTACTGGGCATCGATTTTGTGGTGTTTACAGTGGTGATGTACGTCTTGACCTTTTTGCCCAAAGTTTTCTTGGATAAATTTTATCCGCGGCTATTTCGCGCTTGGTGTTGGTCTTTTATTCGTGCATTGGGCATTGACCTAAAATTACACCAGAAAAATCATGTGGCCATACCCAAGCAATACATACTTGTTGCTAATCACCCCTCCGCATTTGAGGATATAGGCATACCGGCCTTATTTGATGTTTTTTCATTGGCGAAAATTGAGGTTCGTGATTGGTTTATGGTCGGTCGTATGAGTTGGGCGGCAGGCACTTTATATGTGCACCGTGAGTCGCGTGAATCGCGTAAAGAAGCAGCTCAAGCGTTGCTAGAAACCGTGAGCGCAGGAAGAAATGTGGCTTTATATCCGGAAGGTGGATGTAAAGGGCGGCGTATTTATGAGCGATTTTTGTATGGTGCGTTTGATGCCTCCATTAAAAGTGGTATTCCTATTCTACCGGTATTTTTACACTACGAAGCACAACAGGATTTTGAATGGCAACCACCCTATACTCTTCTACATAAACTGTGGCATTTCATACGTTTGCAAAATAACCGTGTAAACTATTATGTTTACGATGCGATATACCCTGCACAATTCGAAGACAAGGAAAGCTTTACAAATCATGTACATAGCATGTATCTTGAGTTGCAGAAGCGATATTTGGATTAAATCTTAATGAGACAAACTGAAAAAAGTACCCGTGTTTATTTTATACGCCATGGTAAAACTGATTTTCCAATGGATCGTATTTATTGTGATCAACGGGAGGATCCAACATTAAGTAAAATAGGTCTAAGCCAAATCGCAAATATGGCCAAATTACTTGCGAACGAATCGATCGATGTCTTATTTGCCAGCCCTGCAGCTCGTACAATGCAGACGGCCAAAGCACTGGCTGAACCAAAGAAACTGCAGATTTTGCCAAGTGAGGCATTACGTGAACGACCTTTTGGGATTTGGGATGGGCTTTATTTCCATGAAATTGAAACCGATTATCCTGAAGAATATCTAGCGTGGAAAACTGATCCTGTGCATTACACTCCAAACGGTGGAGAGACGATCGAACAGCTATATCAAAGAATCCAGAAAGAAATTAATAGAATTATTGATGAGAATCTTGGTAAAAGCATTGCCATAGTTAGTCATGTAGGACCAATTCGACTAGCCATAACTGCCGCTTTTGATATTCCAATAGATCAATATAGACAATTGCGAATAGATTATGCTTCTTGCTCCCGAGTGGATTATGGAAAAACCAGGAATAATCTAATTTATTCTAATAAATATTATGAATTCAATATGTTATAGGCTTTTTATGAGTGAGATTCTGGCATCATGTGGATTCAAAAAAATATCAAGATAGATTTGCTCTGGTTTGAATTATGCTAGCGTACCCATAAAGTGGTTTAGGTGAAATTTGCATGCTTTGTAAGTCGCTGAATTTAAAGACAATTAATTCTTATGTGAAACGATCAATTGTCGTCCAATTGACTTATAATTTTAGGTGCTCACCTTGACATATAACAGATTTGTGATAGATTTCACTGTAAAGAAGGATGAGAAGTTGAATAAGGCCGTTTTAAGTTTTTAGGCGTATTCTTCTGATCACAGTGTGGGGACACCGTAGTTTCTTTCTCTGGTGTAGCCTAAGAATTCTGAAAATCGAGGAGATTGCTATGCGTAAAGGACAAGTTTTAGCAGCTATCGCTGGTGCGATGACAATGGCTGCAGGTAGCGCTGCAATGGCAGCAGGGCATTTAGGGAACAACTTTAATCCAAATGTTCCAACTGATGGTTTTTTTCATCCATCATTTGAAGATCCAACATTCGTAACTGGTTCAACAACTGAGTTGGCCATGCCTACTCTATGTTCTACTGCAAACGTTGACTGTTCAACAATTGCTAGTGGCGACAACTTCTTGCAAGTACAAATTAAGGACCAACGTGATACAACAGCTGGACGTGGCGCTGGTTATGATACTGCAGAAACTTTCGTTTTAACTATGATCAAAGAAGGCGAAGCGGATACTGATCCTAACGCTTTCATCGATCAAAGTTATATCAAGATTTCATTTAATAACGGCGGCAACAACCAAGCTGACCAGGGTATTGCTCATCGCCAGGTGATCAGTTCAACTGAAGCTCGTGCTGGATTATCTCCAGAAACTTTCTTGAGTGGTTCAGAAATCAATACTGGTTGGGCTGTTGGTAAAACTGTTACTACTGATGCTAATGGTAATGTGACTGGTGAGGTATTAAATCCTGACTTATTAACAAACGTTGCAATCGTTCAGGAATTGACTGCTCCAGGATCTGATACTTTGAATGATGACTTCGAGTCTAATTTCTACTATGAAGCAATCACTGAAGCACCAAGCACGGTTACAAATCCTGGTTTCAAACTTGATATTACACAGGTAACTGGTTTGCAACAAACAGGTTCAGGTGGTCAAGCAACAGATAACCAAGTATTTGCCTTAGCAGAGCGTTCTGGTTCTTCTTTCTCAACTGCTTCTCATACTGCTGGAACAGGTGGTATTGACTTAGCTTGGAACGCAGGCGATGACATCAAAGGTATTTGGTTAGGACAGCAAGTTGACGTTCGTGACACTGGTGCGGTTAACGCGGTTAACACTTACTTCGGTTATGCATCATTTACTAACAATACAACTGCTCCAAGCGATCCATTCTTTTCTAGTGACTTCGGTCAATCAAACGCAGCAAGCGCTTGGTTGTGGGACACTGCAACTTTTGGTTCAGCTCCATGCATGGCGGATCCATCAGGTGGTCCAACCTGCTAATTACAGATTACGCATAGCAGTAGAAGGGGAGATGGCAACATCTCCCTTTTTTTATGTTAAGTAATAATAGTTATCACCGCATTTGTTAATCTAGCTTTACCATAATGCCAAAGCAGTTTAATATCTTTTTCTTATCTTAATTGCCTGACGAAACAAACACCTGCTTGTTTTTTTAATCTGATGGTGCGTATTTAATGGGGTTTTTACATGAGTGACAAAGATTGGGCGCAAGAGTGGGATGATAGTTTGAATCCCATGGCTGTCATGCAAACAGCATCTGCATACTGGAATTCGAACGTATTGCATGTGGCTGCAGCCTTGGACATATTCAGTCATCTTGGCGACGGTCCATTGTCTATAGCTGAAATAGCAAACAAGACGAGTGCAGATTCTCGTGGTTTAGAGATGATTTTAATTGCACTTATTCCTCTAGGTTTTTTAAATAAAACGTCTGATGACAAATTTGAAAATACAAAATTATCTCATACGTTTTTAGTCAAAGGTCGCCCACGTTATCAAGGTGGTATTGTAACCATGTTTGAGTCTTGGGTTGCGGCTTGGTCAAAGCTCAAAGACGCTGTTGTTAATGGTGCTCCTGTGGTCGAAAAGCAACATGATCATGGTGAAGAAGAAACACGCACCTATATTATGGGCATGTTATACCGAGGAATTCCTCAAGCAGATTTACTTGCAGAAGAAGTTACATTGCAAGGCAAGAAAAAAATGCTTGATGTTGGTGGTGGGCCAGGGATCTTTACCATCAAGATGTGTAAAAAATATTCTGGACTTGAAGGTGATGTATTCGATTTGCCACAAACCTTAAAAATCACAAAAGAAATCATCCAGGATTTCGCCGCTGGTGATTTGGTATCTACTAAGGAAGGTAGCTATTTGCAAGATGAGTTTGGTAATGGTTACGATGTAGTACTCTTATCTTCGATGATCAATCAAGAAGGTCCGGAAGTGATTAAAGAAATTATACGTAAATCATTTGATGCCATGGACAGCGGTGGCACCATTCTGATTCAAGAACAATTTTTAAATACTGAAAAAACAGGACCGTTGTTACCTGTGTTAATTGGTTTGAACCAATTGGTGCATACTCCGGCAGGGCGTGCCTATTCCGCAAAAGAGGTTGCCGATTTGGCAGCTGAAGTTGGATTTGTCGACTTAAGTTTTAGGCCATTGCCAGAGCCTAGCCCATTTACGCTAATTACCGGGACTAAACCATAAAAATACAGGAGTTCATGGGTTTGAATCGCTTTTGTTTGATCTTTACATTGCTACTTTTTAATTCGTCTGTTGTTTTTGCGGCGGACAATAAAACCGCAAACCCTGTGCAAGCAAATCCACAAGCATCGGGCAATGTACTGCCCAGTGGGCGGGATATAGTTGAGCAATGTGATAACAAATATCCGGGAGAAGATCAGCAATCGGAGTTGAGTATTACTTTGACAGATCGTTCAGGTAATACCCGTAACACGGTATACTTACGTTTATGGCGTGATCTGAAAGGTGAAGAAAACATAGTGGATAAAATGGTATTATTCACCTTACATCCGCCTGATGCTAAAGGCGCTGCATTCATGCGCTGGGCTTATACCAAAAGCACTGATAAAAATGCCGAGCAATGGATTTATTTGCCAGTGTTGAGAAAAATTCGTCGAGTTTCAGTTCGTGACTTAAGTGATAGTTTTTTAGGGTCTGATTTAACCTATGGCGATATTAGTCTACGTGAAATTGACGAAGATAGGCATGAATTAAAGCGTGTCGTCAGAGACAAGGCCGGACAGTTGTATTACGAAGTTCATAGCATTCCTCTCGAGGCAAAACCTCAATATAGTCGTAAAATCGCATGGTTTAGAAAATCAAATGAAGCTAATGGCTGCGTGAAAGTACGGGTTGATTATTATGATACTAAAAAATCACTACTCAAGCAGCAGTTCATTAAATGGCAGAAAGTCGATAAGGCCTGGGTATGGGACAAGGTTAAGGTTAAAAATGCCCAGACCTTTCATGAGTCATTTTTTGAAGTCGCTAAGGTCAAGATCAATCGTGGCATCAATGATGAGTGGTTTACGGAAAGACGTCTACGCTTAGGTATTAAACAATAGGTTTGTTTCCATTCACTGATACCGAACATCATGCTTTGGTTAATCACAAGTCTCAACCAGTTGAGGTAAGCTGACCTCCCGCCGCTAATACGGCTCGCCAAAGTAATCGCTTGGCATCCTCATACACATCGCCTAATATTAAATAAAAAGTGGGGAATTGGAGAATAATAAGATGGATATAAAACACAGCTTTGGGTGGCTATGTGTATGTGTGTTTGGCTTTTTCTTATATGCATGTGGTGGTGGTGCACCAAAACCCGCCGATTCGATTGGTCGTCTAGAGGTTGTGTCAACTTATCCTGACAGTAACGAAGCGGATATTCCAGTAGAAGCAGAAATAAGTGTCAAATTCAATCGCGATATTGATCTGGAAACGCTTTCTGCAGCTACATACTCAGTAATGGATATGCGCTCGCATCAAGTGGTTGTCGGCACGATTCGCTATGAACCGGCCACATATGAGGCATTTTTCAAACCTTTGCGTCCGTTGCAATATGGCTTGCATTACCATGGAGTTATCCATCACAAAGTTAAAGACAAACAGGGTACTCATTTAGGGAATACCGACGATAGCTTTGAGTGGCGTTTTTCAACACAACAACAACCGCCTAAATTATTTTTCCATGAACCAAGAAATGGTCAGCAGAATGTCAGTATCCACACTCGCATTCATGTGCAATTTGAAACAGCTATGGATGCGGCTTCGTTTGATAACAGCACATTTTATTTACAAGATAATAATCAAAATCTGGTAAATGTTAGAGTGACCTACCAAGATCAACATGCCATGTTAGAGCCTGTGAATCTTTTACTAGCAAACACTACTTATACAGCAGTTGTGAGTGCCAATGTGAAAAGCGCATCCGATGTTCAACTTGGAAATGAAATTCGCTGGAGTTTCACAACAGCACCTGATAGTGCCAGTGTTAAAATTATTGGCACCCGTGGAAACGATGAAATTAAAGACATGGTTTTCGATCCAGTTGATCAAAGTTATATTGTGGTCGGTAATACGGAAGGAAAACTTGGCGAGCAACGATTTGGCGCCATCGACATTTTCTTAACAAAGCTTGATGCGAATATGCAAACCCTGTGGGTGCAACAAATTGGTGCAGCCGAATTTGATTCCGCCAGCGGTGTGACACTAACTGCCAATGGTAATATTTGCTTCACTGGTTACACAGATGGTGTATTAGCACCAGATGCCGTGGTTGATATGCATACTGATGTTATTGTTGCTTGTTATGATCGCAATGGTAATCATCAATGGATTAAACAAATTCCCGGTGGTAATGGAAGCATTTTTGCTCATGCGATTAGCGCATATGGTGATAACCAATTACTTATCACTGGTGTGACGTTTGCCGATGTGGCCAATTCACCGATTCAAGGAAATGCAGATATATTCGTAGCATTGTTGTCCGCGCAAGGGCAGATGCAGTGGATTAAAACCTTCGGCACCGAATTTTTTGATGAAGCGATTGATATCGTTACCGATCCTGTCACAGGCATGTTTTACATTGTTGGTTCAACCGAGGGCGATTTAACGCAAACCGGGCAGGTAAAGCCCCATATTGTGAATGCATTTGCCATGGGTTTCGATGCCACAGGTAGTCAGCTTTGGGCACAATTGTATGAGAATAATTCGATTTCTTTCGCACATGCTGCGAGTCTAAACCAAGCAGGTGGAGTTTTATTGGTTGGTTCAGGCATACAGGAAGATAATCAAAATTTTATGGTGGCACCTGATATTCTGTTAGCCAGTTTTGATTCTCAGGGAAATCCTATCAGTAGTCTACTAAGTGGTAGTGAAGCTATTGAAGAAGCAACGACGGTAGTGCGTGATGCCTTAGGCAATATTATTATCGCTGGTTTTGTTATGGATCCCTTGGGGCCGCCGCCTGGTCCTATATTCTCGCCTCCACCCCCGCCAATGATGCAGTTGCTAGTGGCCAAATACTCTCCCGATATGCAAATGATTTGGCAAAGCAGTATTCCTGGAATCGAACACATCCAGGCCACATCCGTCATTGTCGACGCAATTGGCAATATTGTTGTGTCTGGCCATGGGCATGGTGGCGTCGCCGATGTGCCGTTTGTGAATGGTGATGGTTTTATACTCAAATTAGATGCCAATGGTAATCTTTTGTAAAACAATCGAAAAACCTAATAAAATTATCAGGTATAACTTGAAATTCATTAATCCAAGCATCATATTGCTATTAACGGTGGGGTGGGATTCCGGCCAAGAACTTGCAATTTATGATAAATTGTATTGAAGTCGAATGACGATTTCAGCCAAGTCTTAACTAAGGTAATATGATATTTGCCAGGCTAAGTTAGCATTTACGCTCAATAACACGCCCACTCAGATCCCAAACTTTGAAAAGAGGAAGTACCATTATGGACTCAAATGAAAATGCCCCTGACACCAATGAAACACAGGGTACAGTCATTCCCGTATTGCCCCTGCGTGACGTAGTGGTTTATCCGCATATGGTGATTCCCTTATTCGTCGGCCGCGACAAATCGATTAAAGCCCTGGAAGCTGCGATGGAGCAAGATAAGCAAATTCTTTTGGTAGCGCAAAAAAGTGCCGCTGAAGATGAGCCCGAGATTGAAGATATTTATCGAGTAGGAACAATTTCGTCGATTCTGCAATTACTAAAATTGCCTGATGGCACGGTGAAGGTTTTAGTTGAAGGTTTGCATCGTTCAGCGATTAAAGCGTTTGTTGACGATTTTGAATATTTTGCAGCTGAAGTTGAAGAAAGCCAAATTCCAGAGCTGGATGAGCGAGAAATAGAAGTTCTAATGCGTTCAGTATTAACTCAGTTTGATCAATATGTGAAATTAAACAAAAAAATTCCGCCCGAAATACTCACATCCTTATCAGGAATTGATGAGCCCGGACGTTTGGCTGATACCATTGCTGCACATATGTCTCTCAAGATTGACGAAAAACAACGTGTATTGGAAACCGAAGATCTGCGTGAACGTTTTGAGCTTCTAATGGGGGTTATGGAATCTGAGATTGATTTATTGGAAGTGGAGAAACGCATCCGTGGTCGTGTGAAGCGCCAGATGGAAAAAAGTCAGCGTGAATACTATTTAAACGAACAAATGAAAGCCATTCAGAAAGAATTAGGTGAAATGGATGAAGCGCCTAATGAAGTTGAAGAGTTATCGCAGAAAATTGAAAAATCGGGCATGTCCAAGGAAGCAAAAGAAAAAGCGACTTCGGAATTAAATAAATTGAAAATGATGTCACCCATGTCGGCAGAAGCCACGGTAGTGCGTAACTATATTGACTGGATGGTGAGCGCGCCTTGGAAAAAACGCACTAAAATCCGCCATGACTTGGCGCGGGCACAAGAAACCTTAGATGCCGATCATTATGGTTTGGACAAAGTGAAAGAACGCATTCTCGAATACTTAGCTGTTCAGCAACGAGTGAAAAAACTCAAAGGGCCGGTTTTGTGTTTGGTTGGTCCCCCGGGGGTAGGTAAAACTTCTTTAGGGCGCTCGATCGCATCATCGACTAACCGTAAATTTGTACGTATGTCGCTAGGTGGCGTCCGTGACGAAGCAGAAATTCGAGGTCATCGCCGTACCTATATTGGGTCAATGCCGGGTAAAATTATTCAAAACATGGCTAAGACAGAAGTTCGTAACCCTCTGTTTTTACTTGATGAAATAGATAAAATGTCGACCGATTTTCGCGGTGATCCATCTTCGGCTTTATTGGAGGTGCTAGATCCAGAGCAAAATCACACCTTCAATGATCACTATTTGGAAGTGGATTATGACTTGTCTGAAGTCATGTTTGTAGCGACTGCAAATAGTCTTAATATTCCCGCTCCTTTATTAGATCGTATGGAAGTCATTCGTATTCCAGGTTATACGGAAGACGAAAAAGTAAATATTGCCTTACGTTATTTATTGCCCAAGCAGGTGAAGAATAGTGGTCTCAAAGAAGCGGAAATCAGTGTTTCAAAAGAAGCTATTCGTGACATTATTCGTTATTACACCCGTGAAGCGGGCGTACGTAACCTAGAACGTGAGCTATCAAAGATTTGTCGCAAAGTGGTCAAAGAGATTTTACTTGAGCCGGAACAAGGGCAGCTACAAGTCACACCTGAAAATCTGGAAAAATTCCTCGGCGTACAAAGACATCGTTTTGGTCGCGCCGAAGAGTTTGACCAAGTCGGCCAGGTCACTGGTTTGGCTTGGACTGAAGTAGGTGGCGACTTGTTAACCATAGAAGCCGCTGTCACTAGTGGTAAGGGCAAAATGACGATTACCGGTCAGTTAGGTGATGTTATGAAAGAATCCGTTCAGGCGGCCAGTACGGTGGTTCGTAGCCGGGCAGCTAGGTTAGGCGTGGATGAAGACTTTTATGAGAAAAAAGACATTCATATCCATGTACCTGAAGGGGCTATTCCCAAAGATGGCCCAAGTGCGGGTATCGCCATGTGCACAGCTTTGGTATCTGTGTTAACTGATATTCCTGTTCGTGCCGACGTAGCCATGACGGGTGAAATAACCCTTCGAGGTGAAGTGTTACCGATTGGCGGACTAAAAGAAAAATTGTTAGCGGCTCATCGAGGTGGAATTACTACAGTTTTAATCCCGCATGAAAATCGCAGAGATTTGGCTGAAATTCCCGAAAATATTTTGGAAAAAGTGGATGTAATACCGGTTCAATGGATAGACGAAGTGCTTGAAATTGCTCTGAAACATATGCCTGACCCGGGTGATGACTCGGACCCGGCAGTCAAAGCAAAAAAGGCAGAAAATAAAGCCAAACGTACGAGTGCGAATATAAGACACTAAACGCATTGTTCTTGACAGCGGTTTTTTCGAGCTGGTATAAATGCGCCTCACGGCTAAGGCAAGGCCGCCGGAAACCCGGCGGCCTTTTTACACGAAGGACAAGAAGGGAGTTACTCTATGAATAAAGCAGAACTGGTCGAGACAGTTGCCGAAGAAGCAGATATTTCCAAAGCAGCGGCATCTCGAGCGCTTGACGCAATTTTAGGCGCAATGACCAAGGCTCTTCAGCAAGGTGATCAAGTTTCCCTCGTTGGATTTGGCACGTTTGCAGTTAAGGAGCGTTCTGCCCGTAAAGGACGTAATCCCCGTACTGGAGAAGAAATAAGTATCGCTGCAGCGAAAGTTCCTGGATTTAAACCTGGTAAAGCACTTAAAGATGCAGTAAACTAGCGCCCGCTTTTCGGGTGGTTAGCTCAGCTGGGAGAGCATCGCCCTTACAAGGCGAGGGTCGCAGGTTCGATCCCTGCACCACCCACCAATTTAGACCTTAGTGGAGCGGTAGTTCAGTTGGTTAGAATACCGGCCTGTCACGCCGGGGGTCGCGGGTTCGAGTCCCGTCCGCTCCGCCACTTATCTCAAAAGGCAGCAATAGCTGCCTTTTTTTTTCGGCCTGATATTCGCAAGTTGCCTGCGCGCTAAATATTGAAACATAAACCGTTTTAACTATTTTGCCTGGGTGGTGATTCAGGTAAACTATGCGGTTCTGTTTGGGTAATCTAACTTGAAGCAACAACACATAACACGGAATTTAAAATATGTTACAAGTCATTCGTGATCGCGCACAGGGCATATTCGTTTGGATTATTATCGGCGGGATAGTGGTTTCATTCGCTTTATTTGGAATTAACGATTATTTCACTGGCGATGATACCGGCAACGAAGCTGCTCTGGTCAATGATGAAAAAGTCAGCATCTATGAATATCAGGTCGCCTACTCCAATGAACGTTCGCGTATGCAGCAAATGTTCGGTGATAATTTTGATGCGGATATGTTCGATGATCAGCTGAAAAAAACCGCATTGGAGCGTGTCATCGATATTCAGTTGCTTAATCAATCTGCTCGTGATCTTGGAATGCGTGTTTCCGATGAGTTGCTACTGAGTGAATTGGCTCAGGTTGAGTCCTTTCAATCGGACGGTCGATTTTCTAAAGCCAGCTATGAACAAGCCCTGGCTGCTTCAGGTGAAGGCACGGCCCGCTTTGAATATCGAGTGCGTAAATCCTTGCTGGCGCAACAACTGATCTCCGGTGTAAGCGCAAGCGACTTTGCGACGGATTCAGAGATTCAAACCAGCCATCGTTTACGTGATCAAGAGCGCAAAATTGCCTTTGCACAAATTTCTGCAAAAGAATTTGAAAAATCAGTTAAGGTAGACTCTGCGGAATTGAAAAAATTCTACGACGAAAACCAAGATCGTTATCAAACCCAAGAACAAGTATCTTTACAATATCTAGAACTATCAGCGGCTAATTTGCGTAAAGATGTCGAGGTGACTGATGCTGAGCTTGAAGAATATTACGAAACGGAAAAAGATCGTTTTACCAAACCTGAGGAACGAAAAGCGCGTCATATTTTGATCGAAACCGGTGATGATGCTGATAAGGCTAAAGCAAAAGCTGACGATCTATATCAACAAATCAAAAACGGCGCATCTTTTGAAGAATTAGCAAAGGCTCATTCACAGGATCCTGGTTCGGCCAGCGAAGGTGGCGACCTAGGATTTTTTGGTCGTGGTCTAATGGATAAAGCGTTTGAGGAAAGTGCATTCGGTTTAGCTAAGGATGAGGTCTCTACCCCAATTCGTTCTGAGTTCGGTTATCACATTATTCGTGTTGACGAGATTAAATCCGGTGATGCACCTACTTTTGAAAATATTAAAGCTGAGCTTGATCAAGAGTTGCGTCGTGAGCGATCAGAAAAATTATATTTTGATAAGGTGGAATCACTCGCCAATCTAACTTATGAAACACCTGATAGTCTTACACCTGCAGCTGAAGAGCTGGGGTTGACGGTTCAAGCCACTCCATTATTTGGTCGAGAAGGTGGGCCGGGGATTGCTGCAGAAAACAAAGTCAAACAAGCGGCATTTAGTGATGAAGTGTTGAGTCAGAAACATAATAGTGAAGCTATTGAGTTACCAGGAAACCGTACTATTGTTATTCGCGTGAAGCAGCATAATCCAGCTAATGTTAAACCATTTGAGCAAGTAAAAGCCACCATCGAAAGTGAATTGCGTCAACAGCAGGCCAAACAGCAAGCCAAGGAAAAAGGCGAAGCTTTGTTAGCACAAATTAATGATGCAGCAAATGCCGAAAAAGTTGCTAAACAAAATAAAATCACCTGGAATAAAACTGATTGGGTTAAACGTTCAGGCAGTTCAGTTAATAGTGAAATTGTGAAAAAGGTGTTCACATTAGCCAAGCCAACGAAAGAGAAAGCCCGTATCGAAGGTTTTGCTTTAAATAATGGCGATTATGCCTTAGTGGTTTTTGAAGATGTGCGCGATGGTGATGTTAAGACCTTGAAGAGTGATGAAAAGAAAAATATTGCTACGAGTTTATCCATGGCCGCAGGCAATGAAACCAGTAATCGTTTATTGTCGGGTTTAAAAGATCAGGCCACGATTGTGCGCAATCAAAGCAATCTATAATTAGATGAGTTTCTTATTGCGCACTATGGATAAAGAAAAACGATGGACTTAGACCGAATTAGGATTGAAAATTTCTGAGTAGGTATAGAACACAAAACGGCACGTAAATCTACGTGCCGTTTTGTTTTTGAGGGAGAGCACAATGTTGAAATTAAAACTGCACTGGCAAATCTTAATTGCTCTGGGTTTGGCGGTTATGATGGGTTCACTTACGGGTGTCGACGCTGCGATCTTCGGGTTGAAGTTCTATGATGTTTATAATTTTCTCGGTACTTTATTTTTAAATGCATTAAAAATGCTCATTGTTCCATTGATTGTTTCGGCAATTATTACTGGCATGATGGGGATTGGCGCGTCCGGATCATTAGGGCGGCTAGGTGGAAAGACGCTAGTCTATTATATGACGACCAGTTTGTTTGCGATTTTAATTGGTTTAGCTGTTGTCAACATGGTGCAGCCAGGCATTGTCGATGGTGAGCCGGCAAAAGAAATTATTGGGCTTAGTGCCGACACCTCGAGTTTTGAACAAAAAGTTGAAGGTAAAGGGGCTGGCGATGTCGCAGAAATTTTTATTCGTATGGTGCCACCAAATATTGTTAATGCTGCGGCTAATGGGCAAATGCTCGGACTGATTTTCTTTAGTTTGTTATTTGGATATTTTCTTGCGAACCTACAAGGTAAAAAAGGCGATACTCAACGCGATTTTTGGCAAGGAGTATTCGATATTATGATGAAAATCACCGAATTGGTGATGAAGTTTGCGCCAATAGGTGTTTTTGGTTTGGTGGCGAAGGTGATTGCAAGTACTGGCTTAGAAGCATTTGAGCCCTTAGCAATGTTTTTCTTTAGCGTGTTAGCTGCACTTTTGGTTCATTTTTTAGTGACGATGCCATTACTACTAGCATTTGTCGGCAAAGTAAATCCGATTGCTATGTATCGCGCTATGGCTCCTGCATTGTTAACTGCCTTCTCGACCAGTTCTTCTTCTGCCACTTTGCCATTGACCATGGACTGTGTGGAAAAAAATGCTGGTGTGTCTAACAAAACCAGTAGTTTTGTTTTGCCTTTGGGTGCCACGGTGAATATGGACGGTACAGCCTTATATGAATGTGTTGCCGCAATTTTTATTGCTCAAGCTTATGGCTTGGATTTAAGTTTTGCCATGCAGTTTACAATAGTTCTCACGGCTTTGTTAACCTCAATTGGTGTCGCTGGTATTCCATCGGCATCGCTGGTTGCGATTTCAATCATACTTGCGGCCATCGGTTTACCCGCCGAAGGTATAGGATTAATATTGGCTGTTGATCGAGTATTGGATATGTGCCGCACCAGTGTGAACGTATTTAGTGATGCCTGTGGTGCGGTAATTCTGGCGCGTCTTGAAGGTGAAAAGCCCTTGCAACAGAAAGCCTGAATAAAGATTCATATAACATGAATGACTGAATTCTCCAGGGATTGCTTGCTATAGACCAGGCGGTGTTTTTAAATGTTGATCAATAGAAACTAGTCCTTTTAAAACGCACTACAGGCGTGAGTATGGGTGTTAACATAAACAAAAACCTCGTTTTAATCGTAGGGCTCGCGCTTAGTATATTTTTTCTTTCATTAGCAATCGTTTTTTTTCAATTATCAAGCAATACTCTTTTTTGGAGAACAGTCCAGAATAGTGGGCATACCATTATTTTCTTTTTTATTACATTGTTTGCATTTGAGCTTATTCGGCGAATATGGAATTTTTCGCAATTAACAACAATATTGGTTACGGTTGTACTGACGCTATTACTGGCGGGCCTTACCGAAGTCAGTCAAATTCGATTGCAACGTGATGCAAGTACTGAAGATGTTTTGCGTGATATGGCTGGCGTGGGTCTCGCGATATGTATCATTTTCCTATTTCGACAAAAGCGCAAGGGTGGGGGTAGGAATCAACAAATACTGCTTTTTTCTATTGCCTTCACCATTGCGTCTGTTTCTTTTTCAAGCTTAGTCAATGTTAGTTGGTACTATTGGCAGCGAAATCAATTTTTTCCCCATTTATTAACCAGCGCTGATTGGGTGAAAACATTTGTCAAAGAAGAAAATGCAAAATTAGAAAGAAAGAATGGAACGCTATATGTTCATCTGTTTCCAGCAAAAATAGCGAGCTTGAATGTGAATGAGCCTGTTTCCGATTGGAGTGATTATTCAAATATGGTGCTGGAGATAATGTCATCCGAAACAGAAACATTTGAGTTGATGTTTCGAGTTCACGATCATATGCATAATTTTGAATATGACGATCGTTATAATGCTATTTTGAAAATAAAGCCAGGAATAAATATCTATGATATTCCTTTGCAAACAATTCAATCTGCACCCAACGGGAGGCTCATGCAATTAGAAAACATAGCGGGAATTGTTCTGTTTAAAGCAGATGTTAAAAATCCGATTCAAATTGAATTGAAAAAATTTATTCTACATTAATGCTGTGTAACCGAGTTTCACTCAAATTGATTTCACAACTATTCGATTATGATCTGTTCTTTTCAAGAGCATGAGCCACTTAGATGAAGCAGAATTGTTTAAATGATGTGCTGCTGATAGTAGAGATCAATGCCCTCTCGCCGAAGTTCAAAGTTCTTGTCGAAGACTTGAGATAGCAATCGAATACCAATTTTTAAACAGAGATGACTGCTTCTTCTAATTCGTCGAGTTTCGAAACTACCTTTGAGTTTTTCGTAACTAAGGTCTTATGTGTTTTTGAAGATTCTAACCGAGGCCCTAATAGTCATTAGCTTTAGAATTAGTTATTTTTCATGAGAAGAATCGGGGGCCAAAAAAAAGCAGATGGTCTAAGCATCTGCTTTTTTATATGCACTCAGTTTGCTAGTAATTATTCCAGCGGCTGCATACCGATAATATTATAACCGCAATCAACATAAATATTTTCGCCAGTGATGCCTGCGGCTAAATCCGAGGCCAGAAATGCGGCGGTGTTGCCCACATCTTCGATGGTTACTGTACGGCGTAAGGGTGCGTTAGCTTCAAAAGTGGATAACATTTTACGGAAATTACCGATCCCTGCTGCGGCCAAGGTTTTAATCGGTCCAGCGGAAATAGAATTCACGCGATGTCCGTCGGGACCCATGGCTTGTGCCATATAGCGCACGTTGGCTTCGAGGCTGGCTTTTGCCAAACCCATAACATTGTAATTCGGCATGGCACGTTCGGCACCAAGATAACTTAATGTAATGAGTGAGCCATTGCGATCTTGCATCATAGAGCGACCGATGCGCGCCATGGCGGTAAAACTATAAGAGCTGATTTCATGGGCAGTATTAAAACCGGCGCGAGTGGTCATATCAACATAATCACCGACTAATTCTTCTTTGGGCGCAAAAGCAACCGAATGGATTAAGCAGTCGTATTTGTCCCAATGAGCGGATAAGGCTTCATATGCACCGCCAATGGCTTGATCAGTGGAAACATCGCAGGGTATAACGATACTTGAACCGAGTTCGTCGGCCATTTTTTCCACACGACCCTGCAATTTCTCATTCTGGTAAGTGAACGCTAACTCTGCGCCCTGTTCTTTCATTGCCTTGGCAATACCCCAGGCAATTGAACGGTTACTGGCAAGGCCAGCGATCAAGGCGCGTTTACCTGTTAAAAAACCCATATTGAATCCTTATCTGTTGATTTGTAGGCAAAAAAACTGCATGAAAGATAACTAATAAGCGTACTGAGGAGTTGCCTCGGCGCTAAGTCCATCTATAATACATGTCACGCTATTATATATGGAATCGCACGTAAGTCGAAACTGTGTACCGCTGACTAGGAAATTTTTATAGTCTCGAAGCAGTGGTCACCCCATACAAACAATCGCGTGATGTTCAGATGGAAACGCAAGGAATCGTTGTCATAACTAAACTATCTGCCAGAACACAAACGACCCGCATTATCACCTTAATTTTAGGGAGTATGATGATTTTGCTCACGGCTTGTTCCGAGCAAGCCTGGAATAATCCTTATCCCGACGCTGATGCGGGTAAGAATATTTTGTATTCATCGTTTTCCGACCGACCCAAACATTTAGATCCTGCGCGTTCTTATAGCTCTAATGAATATGCCTTTCTTGGACAGATTTATGAACCACCTTTGCAATATCATTATCTCAAGCGTCCTTATGAATTAATTCCACTCACGGCAACTAAAATGCCGGAAGCGATTTTTTATGATAAACAAGGTCGACGCTTGCAAGCCAATGCAGCGCCCGAACTGGTTGACCGTACGGTTTACACCATCGAAATCAAACCCGGTATCCAATACCAACCACATCCCGCCTTTGTTAAAAATGAGCAAGGAGAGTTTCTTTATCATCATTTAAATGAGGATGAATTAAGTGAAATCTTCACCTTAAGTGATTTCGCACAAACCGCTAGTCGTGAATTGCTTGCTGCAGATTATGTGTATCAAATAAAGCGTTTAGCTCATCCAGGCTTGCACTCGCCGATATTTGGGATTATGGGTCAATACATTATTGGTCTGAACGACTTGGCTAAAACCCTAAGTCCGGTTTACACGGAGTTGCGTAAACAAGGCAAACATTTTCTTGATTTGAAGCAATACGATTTAGCAGGCGTTAAAGTTTTGGACAAGTATCGCTATGAAATTGCAATTAAAGGAAAATATCCACAACTCGTTTATTGGCTGTCTATGCCGTTTTTTGCGGCGATGCCGGAAGAAGCCGAGCGTTTTTATTCGCAACCAGGCCTGATAGAAAAAAATATTATTTTGGACTGGTATCCTATTGGAACGGGTGCGTATATGCTTTCGGTTAATAATCCAAATCTGCAAATGGTGTTAGACAAAAACCCAAATTATCGTGGTGATCGTTATCCCAGTGATGGTTCGCCTAGTGATGCAGCCAATGGTTTACTTGAAGATGCCGGTAAAGCTATGCCGTTTATTGATAAAGTGGTCTATAACCTGGAAAAAGAAACTATTCCTGTGTGGAACAAATTTTTGCAAGGCTATTACGACACCAGTGGCATTAGCTCCGAAAGTTTTGATCAAGCGATTCAAGTGGGAAATCAAGGTGAAGTTAACTTAACTGAAGAAATGGCGGCCAAGGGCATCAAATTATCGACAGTTGTAGCGGCCAGTAGTTACTATTTTGGTTTTAATATGCGTGACGAAGTGATTGGTGGTTTGAGTGAACGTGCGCGATTATTACGTCAGGCAATTGCTATCGCGTTTGATTATGAAGAATTTATTAGCATTTTTGCGAATGGACGTGGCATTGCAGCGCAAGGCCCTATTCCTCCGGGAATATTCGGTTATAAAGATGGGAAGGCGGGTTTTAACCCCTATGTTTATGATTGGCGCAATGGTCAAGCTGAACGTAAGTCGCTCGAAGAAGCCAAACGTTTGTTGGCTGAAGCAGGTTATCCCGACGGCGTGGATAAAAAAACGGGTAAGCCTTTGGTTTTGAATTTAGATATTACTGCTAGTGGTCCGGATGATGCTGCACGCTTGAATTGGTATCGAAAACAGTTCAAAAAACTCGATATTCAATTAGTGATTCGCAACACTATGTATAATCGTTTTCAGGACAAAATGCATAAAGGTACGGCGCAAATGTTTATTTGGGGTTGGAATGCTGATTATCCTGATCCCGAAAACTTTTTATTCCTGCTTTATGGTCCCAATAGCAAAGTTGATGTGAATGGTGAAAATGCTGCGAATTACCAAAACAAAGCATTTGATCGCCTATTTGATCAGATGAAAAATATGGAAAATGGACCGAAACGGCAAGCCGTAATTGATAATATGATTGAAATAGTGCGTCACGATTCGCCGTGGTTATGGGGTTTGCATCCAAAAAGTTATAGTCTCTATCATGCTTGGTACGGTAACTCTAAACCAAATTTAATGGCACATAATACGTTGCAGTATAAAAAAATTAACGCACCCCAACGCGATGAGAAGCGCGCACAATGGAATCAACCGATAACATGGCCGATTTGGTTGTTATTGATTGTTTTGATTGCGGGGACTTTACCGGCGTTTGTCACTTATATTCGTAAAGAGCATCGGGTTGAACGGGAGGCGGATAATGCTTAATTATATTATTCGTCGAATGTTTTATGCGATTCCGATTTTGATTGGCGTCAATCTGATTACCTTTACATTATTTTTTGTTGTTAACACACCCGATGATATGGCGCGTATGCATCTGGGAATGAAACGGGTGACACCGGAAGCGATAGAAAAATGGAAAGCGGATCGTGGCTATGATAAGCCAGTGGCATTTAATAGTGAAGCGCAAGGTTTTGCAAAATTAACGGATACCATTTTTTTTGAAAATTCAGTGAAGTTATTTGTTTTTGAATTTGGTCGTTCCGACGCAGGACGCGATATTGGTTTTGATATTTCACAGCGCATGTGGCCGAGTCTTGCGATTGCAGTGCCTGTTTTAATTCTAGGTTTATTGGCGAATATTACTTTTGCGTTATTGGTTGCATTCTTTCGTGCCACCTATATCGATTTTTGGGGGGTAGTGGTTTGCGTGGTACTGATGTCGATATCCGGAATGTTCTATATTATTGGTGGTCAATTTCTCGTGGGTAAACTTTTGCATTTGGTGCCCATCTCCGGCTACGATACGGGTTTTGATGCGATTAAATTTTTAATTCTGCCGGTGTTGATCGGTGTTATTGGTGGTATTGGTTCGGGGACGCGTTGGTATCGAACCTTGTTTTTAGAAGAAATAGGCAAAGATTATGTGCGTACTGCACGTGCGAAAGGTTTGTCTGAATCTCTTGTGTTGTTTAAACATGTATTAAAAAACGCCATGATACCAATTTTAACGGGTGTTGTTGTGGTATTGCCTTTATTGTTTATGGGTAGTTTGATTACCGAATCGTTTTTTGGCATTCCTGGTTTGGGTAGCTATACCATCGATGCAATTAACTCACAAGATTTTGCAATTGTTCGTTCGATGGTTTTCCTTGGGTCATTCTTATATATCGTTGGATTAATTTTAACTGATATTTCCTACACGCTGGTTGACCCGCGTATAAGGTTGAGCTGATGAGAGTAGGCAAAACAGAACTCATAATAATATTGATTGTGTTTTTGTGCGTGAGTCTTTATATGTTGAGTTGGCTGGCTTTTGGTTTTAAACCAGTATTCTTGTGGACCGATGTTTTAGTTTATATATTAGTTGTGAGTATCATTGCATTTGCTTTATATGCTAAAAGCAAACCTCACTTACGCGACCCCTGGCGTCAGGTATGGCGGCGCAAACTGGGTATGTCGGCACTCGTAATCTTATTATTTTATGTATTTGCTGGGCTACTGGATTCAGTGCATTTTCGTATGCCTTTGCAAAACCAAACTAGCGAAGGTGAAATGCAATATCAGTCTGACGTCTTAACCGTGTTGGATATGGTTTTGCCTAGTTTGCATGAAAATGTTGAAAAAACCTATTCTTCGCCATTTGCCACCCATTTATTTGCCAAAGAGACCATTCAGCACGATGATGGAAGTACTACTCGTGAATATCCACGTCTTAAGTTTGGTGGTGCTCATTTAGATGAGCATGCAAGTGGTCGCACAATGGATGTGCTAGTTAACACTTTCATCGGTTTAACCATGGGTCTATTGATTAGTGTCTTGGTTATTGGAGTTATTTTATTTTTGTTAGCCAAACATTGGTCGTGCAGTTTCAAGCAAGCGAGTGAAAAAATTCTAAAGCAAGAATCCGAAGCAGCGTGGGCGGTTGTATTGTTGACATTACTATTGTGTATCACACTCATCAGTTTGCTGTATTATCTATCGTATTATTATCATGTCTTCGGAACCGATAAGGTCGGCCGAGATGTTCTTTATCAAGCAATCAAAAGTATACGCACTGGTTTGGTCATTGGCACACTGACGACCTTGATCATGTTACCATTTGCCATGATGCTAGGTATTATGGCGGGTTATTTTCGTGGTTGGATTGATGATGTTATCCAATATCTTTATACCACTTTGAATTCAATTCCGGGTATTTTGTTAATCGCTGCTGCAGTATTAATGATGCAAATCTACATGGCGAATCACCCCGAGCTATTCGAGACTGATTCTGAAAGAGCGGATACTCGCTTGTTCTTCTTATGTATTATTTTGGGTATTACCAGTTGGACAGGTTTGTGTCGTATGTTGCGCGGTGAGGCACTAAAACTGCGGGAAATGGATTATATACAGGCAGCGTCAGCCTTTGGTGTTTCCAATTTCAAAATAATTTGGCGTCATATTCAACCCAATGTCATGCATATTATTTTAATTGCCGTGGTATTGGATTTTAGCGGCTTAGTGCTTGCAGAAGCAGTGTTATCCTATGTTGGTGTTGGTGTCGATCCAACCACATATAGCTGGGGTAACTTAATTAATGGTGCGCGTTTGGAAATGGCGCGCGAGCCCTTGGTATGGTGGTCTTTATTAGCGGCATTTATTTTTATGTTTATCCTGGTATTGGCGGCAAATTTATTTTCTGATGCCGTGCGCGATGCCTTTGATCCGAGAATACGGAAACAATAGCCATGAGTGAAATTTTATTAGACGTAAAAAACCTGTCGACCGCTTTTGATACGCAAGCGGGTAAAGTGCAAATCCTCGATGGCGTGAGTTTCCAAATCCGAAAAGGTGAAACATTTGCACTACTCGGTGAATCAGGTTGCGGAAAATCCATGACGGCGCTTTCCATCATGCAATTGTTGCCGGAACAAGCCAATAAGAACATGGGTGGAGAAGTCGTATTTGACAATGAGGATCTATTAACATATCCAGAATCAGCCATGCGTAAAATTCGTGGTAATCGCATTGCGATGATTTTCCAAGAACCCATGACTTCTTTAAATCCTGTGCTGACGGTGGGAACTCAAATCGGGGAGGTGTTAAAAAGTCATAAAAGTTTAGTGGGACAACCAGCCAGACAACGTTGTATTGAATTATTGGAGCAAGTTGGTATTCCGGAACCAACGCAACGAGTGGATGAATATCCGCACCAACTATCTGGAGGCATGAAACAACGGGTTATGATTGCAATGGCACTGGCAGGTGAGCCTGAGTTGCTAATTGCTGATGAACCAACTACTGCGCTCGATGTGACCATACAAGCCCAGGTGCTAGATTTATTAAAAGAATTACAACAAAAAACAGGTATGGCAGTTTTGTTGATTACACATGATCTAGGTGTTGTATCAAAAATGGTGGACCATGTTGCTGTTATGTATGCCGGTCAAATTGTTGAATCAGCCAGTCGTGATTTGTTTTTTTCGCAACCGGAACATCCTTATAGCCAGAAACTATTTGATGCGTTGCCAAGTATGGCCAAACGCGATCAGGCCCTGGCAGTAATTCCTGGTACCGTGCCAACGATGCGCGAGCAGTTCATGGGGTGTCGCTTTGCACCTCGTTGTCATCATGCAACAGACTATTGTGAGAACAATGTTCCTCGTTGGCAAGTGCAAACAAATGATCACGGGGTGCGTTGTTTTCTGTTTGACGAACAAGCGCAGGTGCAAAAGTCGCTAGAAGAAAAAGGGATTTCAGATCGTGAAAGAAGTGCACATGAAGCCGGTGAGTTACTCCAAGTCACTAACCTAAAAGTCCATTTCCCCATTCACAAAGGTCTGCTCAAACATGTTGCCGGTTATGTTTATGCGGTCGATGGTGTCGACATGACGATTAAAACGGGACAAACCGTTGCACTGGTGGGTGAGTCTGGTTGTGGTAAAACGACTTTTGGTAAAGCGATCCTACAATTAAATAAACCCACCAGCGGATCAGTGCAGTTTTTAGGACATGAGTTAAGTAACTTAACAGGGGATGCTTTGCGTCAACAACGTAAACATTTTCAAATCATCTTTCAAGACCCGTTTTCATCGATGAATCCACGGATGATGGTGAATGATATTATT
>Ga0224506_10000589_pt1 | contig 29791 bp, 27 predicted proteins | sample SF_Jan12_sed_USG_2_FD_169108 | JGI IMG/M metagenome (GOLD analysis project Ga0224506, IMG submission 169108) | Sediment microbial communities from San Francisco Bay, California, United States - SF_Jan12_sed_USGS_8_1 | ecosystem: Environmental > Aquatic > Marine > Sediment | place: USA... | reverse complement strand
GAAGAGGCCATGGCTGCGGCCGAAAAAGCCGTTGCACTGGATAATCAGGACTCGGATGTGCTGGGTTATGTGGGTTGTGCACTGGCAGATATGGGTGACCTGCATCGCGGTATTGGCATGTTACGCCGTGCCGTGGAATTAAACCCAAGTAATGCACAGGCGATTGCCGCCCTGGGGGCAGCGTTGTTACAAACGGGTGATAAAGAGGGGATTGAGCAACTGCAGGAAGGCATTCGCATCAGCCCACGCGATAATCGACTGGCGGCATGGGGGGCATTGCTGGCCAGAGGACTGCTGAATTTCGGACAGGTCGATGAGGCAAGAGAAGTGGCCAGTAAGGCCTGCCAGTGTGATGATAAAATTTTTCTACCGCGCATTATTCTTGCCATCGCCTGCTATCTTGAGAATGATTTAAAAGCGGCTGAGTTGGCATTAGCCGATGCACGTCGTTTAAGACCGGGACTTGGGCAGGTGGATATTAGTCGCTTTACCCGTCCTGAAGAGTTGCAGGGTTTGATAGCAGCAGGATTGATATAGTCGGTTAAATGGGAAGGAGAGATTTAATTTTAACCACAGGTCAAGAAAAATTTCCTCCGTTCTCTTTTATTTTTATATTGGGTCTATATCGGGAGTACCACCGTACAAATGTACAGCATTATCGATGACGAAAACCAGGAACTGAAAGAACGACTTTATCAGTTACGACTGGAGCATAGAGATATGGATGAACTGATACAAAGGCTATATGAAGAGGCCTACGTGGATCAGTTACAGGCTTCCAGACTCAAACGCCGTAAGCTGCAAATCAAGGATGCCATTACGCGTCTGGAAAGCCAGCTGATTCCAGATTTGAACGCCTAAGTTTAATTTTCCTCGGAAAATCGAGATCAGAACCCAGTAGCATCAAGCCAACCATTCAACAAGGTAGTAAATAAACTGCCCTTCGGATGACTTTGATGGCCCGATAGAAAAAACAAGAAGTTGTTAAGTTGTATAGCCCCATATCTGGCTATAGTTTAATGGTTTTTCGCTTTCATTTACGCATATAGTCTGAATATCGAATTTATGGATGCTCAGGTCACGAATTAAAGGGTTAGCATATTCTTCACCATTTTTACCCAGTACGCTCTTTAGATAAGGTTCCATTGGGCTCATTTTCCCCCGGAAAACTACAATCGCGGTTTCACCATTGGTTAATTTAACAAAGCAACCGGGTGGAAATACTGTTAATACCTTGATCAATAAAAGAGAAAAGTGAGTTTCATATAGACTGCCCTTGTCCTTAAAGAAGTACTGTAATACTTCGTTGATGGCAAACTGTTTGTGATAGTTTTCAGTGGAAACCATTGCCCCGTAACTGTCAGCTATACCAAGTATGAGTGCTCCCCTACAGATATTTTCCCGTTTATATCCGTTTGGATAACCACTTCCGTCGCAACGTTCATGATGTTCATGAATAATATCAAGTACATTCTCATTGTCGTAATTGATTGAACGCAATAGTTCTACACTTTTTTCGGGATGTTTCAGGATGATATTATTTTGTGCCTGAGTGAGGGGTTCGGTTTGTTTTGTGAGTTTCTCTTGAGTGTGTTGCATACTTACATTGGCTAATATGGCAGCAGCAGATAAACAGTAACATTCATAGTCACTAAAACCGGCACGTCTTGCTATCATGACAGATATATAAGCACATTGTAGTGAATGATAGTGTGTGTAGTGATACTCATTTTTGACATGGCAGACGCCCAGGATACCATCTGGTTCACGTATACACAGGACCAAAATATCTTTAGCAAGATTGTTGATTAACTCGATACATTCAGGATTTTGATTTTCTAGTTCGGAATAGATTTTTTCAATTCGCTTGATATATTTAGCCGTTATGTCAAAGACGTTTAATTTTCCCTGAGTGGATTTTATGGCGTTATGTTGCTCATTTGGAACATCATGGAATAATACATACTGGCACATTTCATCCAGCATTTTATCGCTTCGGATTTCCTGTCCCTTCGCAAGAAGCTTGCGCCCCTCAAGATCAAAGATATTCCATGGCACTTTCATGCCTACCTTGAGATCCTTCCTGGCTAGAGGGGTTTTTTCACTCATTGGTAATAATCCGTAATCATTCCAATATAGTTCTATATTCGGACAATTAATTTGAAACTTTATACAAAGACATAGATATTATAGGGTAAAGTAAACAAACGGGAGTCGGAATTTTATGGTGTGCTGGACCAGCCGCGGAACCTGGTTATTCTACAGTGGGCATTCAAGGTGTAATAGGGAACAGACTGAACCTTCCCTGGTTTAACGACACTTTTAATCACGGAAAACCGGGGTCAGAACACAGTTTTATCAATTACTAAGCTAACCATTCAACAAGGTAGTAAATAAACTGCCCTTCGGATGACTTTGATGGCCCGATAACACGTGCTGCATGTAATCGTTCAGAATCTTTCGCATTTTGTATCGCAGTCTCTGCATCTTCTACAATCTCGACACAGCCTGCAGGAAAACGTTTACGCGTTGGCCGTGGAGCATTGATGACGGCAAAACGTTCCTGTGAGACATCGGATTCGGGGTCAACCGGTACAAAACCACGCATAGTAAAGACCTGGGCTATAATTGAGAACAGATCACATTTTATCACAATGATTTAGTCAGGCAGAGCGATACCGGGATGAATAACTGGAACACGACGGAAAATTATGGGCGTATTGCCCGGTGGTTACATTGGGGAACGGCCCTGTTGTTTTTGCTGGCGTATTGTGCCGTGTACTATCGGCACTGGTTTACTGAGAAAAAAACAGCGGAGAATCTTGTCGCACTGGATCTGCATTTATCCGCCGGTATCAGTGTCGGTATCATCGTTATCTTGCGTATTATCTGGCGCATGATGAATGAACAACCCGTTCTGGAAGCCGGCCCGCGTTGGCAGTATTTGTTGGCGCATTTTGCTCATTATGTATTGTATGCGATTATGGTTCTCATGCCATTAACAGGTTATCTGGGTACCGGTAAAGCAACCGACTTTTTTTTCATGTTCGAAATCCCCAAGTTCGAAGATACCTGGTTGTTTAATGCATTTGTCTGGGAATTTCTTGGATTAACGTTTAAAGAATTTGAAGCGCCGATTGATTTCTTTCATAAGGAAATCATGGGTGCATGGCTGGTTTGGATATTAATCCTCGGACATGTCGGCGCTGCGCTCTACCACCACTATAAGTTAAAAGACCGCACCTTAATCAAAATGCTTAAAGGGGATAAATCATAAAAACCGGTCAGAAGACAGTTTTTTCTAATATAAGATATTATGCATATTTGAGTTGATTTCTCACAGCCGGTTATGCACAGTAAAGCCATTTTCTCAAGGTAACAGGTATGCATTCCAGTCTATATCTACTTATCACAATTGGTGTTCTGGCTGGGTTTTTCATGCGGCCGCTTAACGAGTTTGTCTTAAGCAAACTGATTTCGCTGGAAAAATACATCGACCGCAAACCGCTTGTTATCCTGTTATTATTTACCGCTATTCTGAGTAGCTTTTTTGTCACGATATCCTGTATTTATTTAACGCTGATGTTGTCCGGTTTTATTCCGCTGGGGGAGAACGCGCCAGCTTTTATCATATCTTTTTTTATTGGTGGGACACTCTGGGTGATTTATGCAAAGAAGACGAACCGAGTTTGTCGTGTCTAAGTTTAAGAGCGAAATATTTGGGGTCTGAGAAAATACTCTATTGTGCAGTAGGCTCTAATTATTTCTCTGACATCAATTATTCCAGACCCCAATTATTCTACATTGTAAACTAACTTCTCCTGAAGCAAGAGAGCAAACAACATAACAATGAACGTTTTGTTGTTCCCTTATCCATTGCTAGTGCTTGCCATCCACCAGAGGAACCAATCTCGGGTAGATCAAACAATAAGGTCTCCGTACCGCTGAAGGGATCAAGTCGGTAGACTCCATTTAAACCTGGGCTCGTTGATACACCGAGTCCATATAGGTTGCCATCTATCCCAAAGTCCATAACTCGGAATCTTGAGGATGTATCAGAAATTTTGGTAACCGATGTTGTTGGAACATCTACCACATAAAGTGCCGCGCTAGTTGAGCTGTCCGCAACTGCATGAAAATAGATCGTTGTGGGATCAACAATTGCCATTGAACCAACAACTGTAAATCCAGGTAAGTCCATGAAATCTGTCCGAGCCGCTGTGGCTGTATTGAGTGTAAAAAACTTGGCGATATTATCATTATATGTGGCTATCGCACCAACCATCACATCACCAATAAAATCGGCTCCATGACCATTTCCTCGGACATCAATATCACCTACGACTGAATGGTCACCGGTTCTCTTATTGATGGAAACTAGTTGATAAGATTCTGAAAGACCATAAAGTTCACCTTTAGAATTAATTGCCAGCCCGGCATCTTCTGCATATGGGAAACCACTTTTGATTAAATGTGCGCGATGACTTGTAAAGTCTATTTTCCATAAATCGTTAGGTCCTTCAGGACCGTAATTAATGGCATAACCGATAAGATGTTGAGTCGAGTTACACATGATTGACTACTCCTTTAGTTTTATTATTCACGACTTCACTTGTATAATCATTGCGAATTATTTGCATTGAGTTGAATCACTAAATCCATAAAAAAACCAGTAAGGTGACTATATTCACTTAAATAATGTTAAATATTTACTGAAAGATAAGAATAAGGATGTTTATCTTGAATGGTATTTGGTGATTATTGGAGTCAGAGTAGAACCTCTTTAGTAAAATCATAAAAGGAGACGGAGGAAATATTTCCTAACCAAAATAAAAAAGGCTGGGAACTTTCGCATTCCAGCCTCACAAAGATGAAACAAACTACTTAGTTATTATTAGATTTTCTTATTGTTAGTCGTCATCATGGTCATCATCGTTGTCAATTTTCCCTTCAACATAAGCTCCATATAGACTGAGATCATTCAAAAAGATCCTGCTAGTCCGTAGTTTTGTGCTCCAGGGAAGTTCCTGATAGTTACGCCAGCCATCTTTGTCGGGATTAGCATCTTTGGTGTGTGTGTAAACATCAGCTGTATCAGTATCCAGTACATCATTATTATTTAAATCTAGATACTGTCCACCCAGTACACCTGCTGCATGATCGGCCTCCTTATACCGGCCGACGAAGCCTTCCCAGATATTACGTACGTTAGTAAAGGCCGGACCATCAATACCATAAGCGGTGGGATCAGCCAATATATTGGCTGCCAGAACACTGCGAAAACCAGTCCGGCAAAGCGTCATAATCAGGGTATCTGTTTTGCCTTCAACGATGTTATAAATTTCGTTGTACAATACGCCTGGATCCTGATCATTGCTAGTAACAACATGCGGGAAAGGCACATTATAGGATTTCTTAGGATGACCGGCTGCATATTCACGCAACCGTCTGACATCGATTAATACGGCCTTTTTTCTTTTCATCATTAGATAAGCTTTCGCTGAACTTATTTCCGAGTGATAGGAACGAGGCAGGTCATAGCGGCTTCCCTCCGCATAGACATTCGACACGCTGCTAAATAGCGTAAGTCCAGAAGCAGTTATTAGTAGTAAACGTTTGAGATAGTTCATGATACAGATCCTCCTCTATAAAACACTGTTTAACTCTATCACAAGAGTGAAGGAAGATAAGATAAACTTGTTAATTACAAAAGCGGTATGTTTTTATATTATAAAATTATTAACTCTGATAGTAGTAACAAAGCCTGTATAAACATCGTTTAAACCAATGGTTTAAACTTATAAGTTCAAGTAAAGCAGATCAGAGTGAATCTCACCAGTCTAACGGATATGTAATATAGGTGTTAAACTTACCGGACAGAGTGAACATCTGAGGCAGGGACCGAGCCATTATAAATACTAATAACGAAAAGGAGTTTGCTAAGGATATGCTTTTCAAAAACACACCAGAAAAGTTCTGGAATCTGATTGCATCTAAATATGCCGCCTCACCTATCTCAGATAGAACGGCCTATGAGACGAAAATCCAGAAAATAAAATCCCACCTTACAAACGAGAGTAGAGTGCTGGATATCGGTTGTGCGACTGGTACGCAATGTGGTGGTATCGCCGGTGAGGTTAAGCAGGTGACTGGGATTGATATCTCTAGCAAGTTACTGACCATTGCAGAACAGCGAATGGCTGAGCGCAAATTGGGTAATATTGAGTTTTTTCAAACAACTGTGTTTGATGAGCGTTTTAAGTCGGGTAGTTTTGATGTAGTGACGGCCTTTTATGTGTTGCACTTTTTTGAGGACATCGACTCTGTTTTTAATCGTATCCATGATCTACTCAAACCTGGTGGTTTGTTTATCTCTGAGACCGCCTGCCTGGGTGAAAGAAATATCGTCATGGCCAGACTGTTACGTTTTGCTGGGCAACTTGGCTTTTTACCGTTAACCAATCTACTCACCACACAAAAACTGGAACACGCACTGGATAAAGCAGGTTTTACTATTATTGATAAAACAAAATTTAGTAAGAGTAGTTATGCTGAGTTTACCTTGTTCGCGAGGAAGCCAGAATAAAACACAGAGAAATTACTTTGTTGAAATATTAAAAAGGCTGGTTTGCTCTCGCATCCCAGCCTGAATTTAATCAAAAAAACTGTTTTTATTATGTACGACAATACTTAGTCGTCATTATGCTCATCATCACCATCGTCATGTTTAATACGACTCAGCAATTCACTACGGGTAACCAGTTCTCTAACCGCATGGGCATGCTGTTGGCGTTTATGTGACCATTCTACCAGACCATGGGCATCGATGGTTGCCGCTGTCTTTTTCACATCCCAGGTTACCTGTAAAACCGAGCAATGATCATTATTATGCTTCGAACCTGTGGTTGAGCCTGTATAGATAACTCGAGCATCATCATGATTCATTGGCTGATCGAGATCGGCAACATCTGCATCATGATCCACCACTTTGAAAACCTGCGCGACAACACGAAGCTGAGGGTTGGCACACACTCCTGTGGCACAGTTACCCAGACCGTTATTTGGATCAAGGTCTTCATAATTAACATTGCAGCTTGTGTGTACAAAATGGACCTCAATGGTATCACCTACCATGACACCAATCGGATGGTCTCCACCGATATCGTTTGCGGCACGCACTACCGGATCAGTCGACGCAGGTTCGACAACGGCCCAACCCGAATGGTCATTGTGTGTGTCAACGAAGGTTGAATACGCAGCAGATTTATGTTCGGCATTCCAATGATAATGAATATCGCAAAGGTTCATTTTGCTGGTTTTAAATGCAGTCCTGAACTTAGTCTTGTTCGTCCCCCACTTTGAATCAATATCTCTTGGGGCCTGTGGACCAGCAGTTATCTTACCTGTCGCAGTTTTTCCACATTGATTCCATAAATCAGGATGGGTGGTGGTTAGTCCACCATCAGCTGTATCGTGAAGATCGCTTCCAGCAGCATGCACAGTTCCGGCGAGGCTCAAACTAACTAATAGCGCTGCACCAATTTTTATATTATTTTTCATTATTATCTCCTTGATTATTTTTTATTTTGATGGGAAATCAAAGGCTTTTTCCCACGCGGGAAAATACTGGGTTCGTTGATTAGAGTCAAATCAGCAGATCACGATATGAAATGAGCATATAGAATAAGGTGTTTATTCTGTAACCAGTAGTAAAGCTGATTAAATAACAGAAGATGATCAAAAATGGCCTGATTATTAACGTGCTTACCTTTCAATGGGTAAAACCCACTTCAATTTCGCTGAAATTCTTTAACTCTTGTTCAGAACCAAGAAATTAAACTGTATATATTGCAGGCCGCTAATTGGCTGATCCATGAATCGTCTGGTATTGAAACAGTCCTGCAAGGTAACTATCCGGTGAGGATCAAGCGTATCAACGATCTTGTCATCCCTAAACGATTCCCTGGAGTTGAAGGCTATACAGCCCATTGATGAATTCTTAGTCCGGTTACATTTCCAGGCAAGTGATCAATAGGTGGTAATCACGTAACAAAACTGGCCTTAAAATCCAATAGTATTGTTATGGTAAAGGAAGAACGATAAACAATGTCTCAGGTATTTAACTCAATATTTGGTTGGCCAGGCTCATTTGTTATTCGTCGCCTTGATTATCTTGTTAATGTCACGACCTTTGTTTGTTTTGTCCTACGTGACTGGTTTGCCCGTGCGGGTTTGATTTATCGATACAGTTATCGCCCATTAATTACGCAAATTATTTTTACTGGTGTTGATGCCTTACCGACAGTTGTCTTTCTCGGCTTCATTACTGGTTTTATCTTGACCTTTCGCATGATCGAGTTGTTTGATTCTGTGGGTGATGCGGTGACTATGTTGCAATACATGATTGGCCTGGAGATTGGACCGATGATGGCGGCGATTATTCTCATTAGTCGAACTGCCTCTGCGATTACAGTTGATATAGGTAATATGAAATTACATAAGGAAATTCAGTCACTGGAACTCATGGGTGTAGATATCAACGAAACACTGATAGCACCACGCATACTTGGGGTGACTATTTCGCAGGTAGTGGTGGCGGTCTATTTTACCTTTGTGACATTAGCCAGCGGAATTTTACTCAGTGGCCTGTTAATATCACCAGATCACTATTCCTATTTTCTAAAGCTGGCCGATAGTGCCGAGCCGATGATGTTGCTATTGTTCGTAGTAAAAAATATGTTGTTTGGTTTAACTATAGGCACCGTGTCCTGCTATCACGGCTTAAGCGTTGGTACATCAGCTACGGAGGTTCCGCAGCAAACTCAACGGGCCATTGTTAGTATTCTCATTATGTTATTTATTATCGACAGTGTTATCGTCATGGTGTTGTTATCATGACCAAAAATCTGTTAGAAGCAAAAGATTTTTCTCCCAGTTATGCGGACCTAACTGATGACAGGGAAACCAATGGGCCATTGCTTAGTTTGTCTTTGCCACCCCAGACCATTACTGCCGTCATGGGTGCTGCGGATGTGGGTGTGTCAGCCTGGCTTGCTGGTCTGGCGGGGGTTGAAGATCCGCATACCGGTTGTGTATCCGTTCTGGGTCAGGATCTGGCTTATCTTGATAAACACGCCTGGCAATTGATGCGTACCAAAATCGCCTATTTGGGTAAACACACGCGACTCATGTCGGTATTGAGTGTATTGGATAATATTGTGGTGCCAGCCCTGTATCATAAGCTGGATGAACCTAAATCAATTTTTGCCAAAGCAAAACGATTGTTAGCAGAAATAGAGTCATTTGATATGTCTGTCTTGCACCAGTTGCCAGATAGTATCGATCGACATACCTATGGCTGGACGCTCATTGTCAGGGCATTGTTGTTAAAACCTAAAGTTGTCATTCTGGATAACTTTTTTCGAGCATATACGAAAAATGACACTGAAAGCATGTTGCAGTTTATTTGTTCAAAAGTAGAACGTCAGAGTATGGCAGCATTATTGTACCACCATGATCTGCATTTGCTACTGGATCATTCTACGGCAAGTATTTTTATTGGCAATGATTCTATTATTGAATTTCAAAATAATAACGAATTATTGCAGTGCAAAAATGAGGAAGTAATAGATTTTCTCCGCAAGAATGATATGGGTCCGTATGAATAATCAACAGTCGACACCCAAGTCACACTATATACATCGCACTACATATAGTATTCAGGAAAAACTGGTTGGTATGTTTGTGATTTCGGCTGCTATCATACTTTTAGTGCTGCTGTCCTCTGTGCCTAAAAAACAAAATATTTTTGAAGATTATATTGTTATTTATGGTCGTCTGAGTACAGCCGCAGGTTTAAGTACTGATACTACTGTGCAAGTCATGGGATTCGAAGCTGGTACGGTTACGAATATAGAAATCACTGACGATAACGACATCCGCGTAACACTTTCTATCGCTGAAAAATATCACAATCTGATTCGGAGTGATTCTGTTGTTAAAGTAAGTAGTCTCAGCGAAACAGCAATTGGTCGTTCTATTATTGAAATTACTGCGGGATCTCCAAAAATGGAGCAGGTTCCAGCAGGTGCAGAGCTAAAGATAAAGGAAGCTGCCTCTATTGATACAGTAATGAGTAATATCTCAGATATTGTTAATTCTATAGAGCCAGAATCCATTAAACAGACAGTAGCTTCTACCAACAACATAACAAGAAAATTTAGTGCTATGAGTGACCATATGGGAGCGGGTAAGGGAGGCCTGGGTTCACTTATCTATGACAAGAAGCTGGAGAAGGAGCTTGCAAAGGCCATCAGTAACCTGCATAAGTCATCCGCCAATCTGGATGCAATAATGAAAAAGCTTGAGAATAATAGTAGTGATGTGCCGGTCGTCATTGATGAGGTGCAGACAGTGATTGAAGAAACCCGCAAGACCATTGAAGCGACGCAACGTGTCTGGCCCATATCATCCGCTGTAGCCAAACCAAAAGATAAGCCCTTGCTACTGGACCCTATGCCAGCCAATGACTAACTATTCTCCCATTACTCTTTGTCTATCTTTGCTTATATTGGCTGGCATGCTTTCGGCCTGTGCCTCTGCTCCCGAAGACAATGAGCAAAATTACTGGCACGTTATTGCCCAGCAGCATATGAACAATGGTGCTTTGCACTATCAACGTCATCAGTTTCATCAGGCAGTACATCAATTTATTAGTGCGTTGAAGACCTATCAACGTTTCAATGCGGTTGATGGTGAGCTAAACAGTCGTATCAATCTGGCAAAAACCTGTATCGCATTGCACCAGCTGGACCTGGCCCAGCAGCACATCGATGAAGCCCAGCGGTTAATTACCTCCCATGGTCTGTCCGATAAAACTGTCTATCTGGATATAATGCGGTCTTCGATCAGCATTCAAAAGGGTGAGCTGAAACAGGCTGGTAAGCTGTTGGAAAAATATGCCAGCAATACGTCTCTACCAGAGGATGTGTATACCGCTCTGTTAGTTAATAATATTCGTCTGACATTATTGAATCGAGACAAGGTTTCTCCGCTGTTGCAGCAACTGGAGCTGGTGGCTAAAGACAAGCCAAAATATGAACCACGTTTATGGCGTTTTCGAGCACAACAGGACCATGTGCAAAAACAGTTTGCCAGCAGTGATAAATATTATTTCCTTGCCTTGCAGCGTTATAGATCGTTAACGGATTCCATGGGGGTGTTGATGTTGCTGAGAGAATGGGGAGCAAACCTGATTCAGCGTGGCGAATGGCAAGCAGCAAGGGTACGTTATCAGGATATGTATAACACAGCGTTAAGCCTTAAACTACAACATCATATGAGTGTGGCCCTGACAGGCCTGGTTCAGGTTCTTGAGAAAGTAGGTGATGCTAAGAAGCTGGATTGGGCCCGGCAGCAATTAAAAAACTTAAGCAGATAGATTAAGTAAGATTGTTCTTGAGTATCAGTAACAAAAAAATAAATTAAAATTAGACCATAATGTCAATCATTGCTATGGCTTAATTCCAGGAATGGTGAATAGTTTTCCAACTGCCAGTGGGTTGGCAAAACATTTTGTCTAAGTTCGGCCTCTTCCAGACTGAACTCAAGCAGTCGTTCCGCACCTTGTGGCCAATGTTTTTCTACTGGACCATGGTTAATCTGGAATTGACCAGACAGTTGTAACAGGTGGCCATTTTCAAAATCTACAATGAGCAGTGACACAGCGGGATTTGCAATGATATTACCCAGTGTATTGAAGAAACGGTTGCCGGAGTAGTCAGGAATCATAAGTGTTTTCGCATCTATAACATTGATAAAACCGGGATAACCGCCACGGTGTGAAATATCAGCACCACAATCTCGATCAGATTTACTGGTTTTACAGGGATAATGACTGGCAATAAAACTGGTGTCTGCCTTGTTGATGATTGATTGCATCTTTGCTGATAATTGATTCAGTCGTTGAAGAGGTGCATGAATATTGCCTTGAGTGGTATCACATATATCGGATAAGCTTCTCTGCTGAATATATTTTGGACAGTTACCAAAGGCTTGCTTAACCTCAATATGAAGACAACTATGTTCCAGCAGAGAAATCCAGCCATTTACTCGGTTACGACGACGGTTGCTAAAATCGATCCCCAGCAATGCAATCTGATCACCGGTCTGTAAGTGGCTAACTAACTGTATTTCATGCTCTGGCAGCTGGAGTATGAGCTTATCTGGCGACATGACAGTAATAAATCCGGTTTCAGCACAAAGCAGGGTCGACCTTAATCGACCCGATTCATCAACGCTTGCAAATGCAACATATGATAATGATTGAAAAAATAGCTGGTGTTCCTGAGTCAACTCCGTATGGATAATTCTATGCCCATGCTGGGATAGCGTAGCCCTGGATCCATATTTCTCCTGAAGCTGTTGCTCACCAGCATGAAAGGGATCATGCTGCATTTGTTTTGTTATATCCATCGTAGCTCAGGCCGTGACTGCCACTGTAGGAAGTGGAGTGTAGCCCGGCAGGCTTTCAATCCGTTTGAACCACTGCTGAATATGTGAATAGGATTCTACAGAAATTCCCCCATCTTCAGCCAGTGCGACATAGGGATAGATGGCGATATCGGCAATGGTAATTTTATCAGTAGCCAGCCATTGGTGAGTGGAGAGAAATTCATCCAACTGTAGTAACAGGTTTGTTCCTATGATGATGGCATTGTCGTAATCGCGGGGCAGACCAAACAGTTTGACAACACGGGCGGCTGCTACGCCGTGGTGAATCTCATTGGCGGCGGTGGAAAGCCAGTACTGGATCAGGGCCAGGGTTTCTGGGTCCTGTGGCAGGTAATGCTCTGGGGCGTATTTTGTTGCCAGATAGACAAGTATGGCATTGGAATCACTGAAGCATTGCTCACCATCCTGGAGTACCGGGACTTCTCCCTTGCTGTTGAGCTTTAGAAAGGCCTCACCGGTTTGTTCACCATTAGCCAAGTCTACGGTCTGGCGCTCATATGATAGCCCAAGCAGGCTTAGGATAAGCCGAATTTTGTAACAATTTCCTGATAATTCAAAGTCATAGAGTTTCATTATGATGTCCTTAACTATTTAGTTTATAATATACCGAACGACCGGTATAATGATTATTACCGAACAATCGGTATAATGCAAGTCGAAGACAGAGAATTGGAGTTGGCGTGCCTGCACCGTTGAAGACAAAAGAGGAAGTGATTGAGCAACTCACAGATGTGTTTCGTGAGCATGGTTATACGGGTACAACCCTGTCCATGCTGTCAGAAGCAACTGGACTGGTGAAGGCCAGCCTGTATCACTATTTTCCTCGTGGCAAGAAAGACATGGGCCTGGCTGTGCTGGAACAGGTTGGGGATCGTTTTTTACAAGAGGTCATTGAACCGATTGATCTGGATGGGAATATTTCTGAACAGCTTGAACTGATGAGCCTGCATCTGATCAAATTTTATAAAGATGGCCGTGTGGCCTGCTTGCTGGAGGTATTTTCTCTGGGGCAGGCGAGAGAATTATTTCAGGACATCATTAAAAAGCGAATAGAACGGTTGACTAATGTTATCGCCAGCCTTTTACAGAAGGCTGGATTTGATTCAGAACAGTCAAGACAGCGGGCAATAGATGCCATCGTTCAGGTTGAAGGGGCGCTTGTTGTTGCCAGGGCTTCTGGTGATCGTCAGGTTTTCATCGATGCTATGCAGGTATTGCCAACCCAGTTACTTCGTATGTGACATAAACCAGAATATGGTTAACCGATTCTAGTGTTATAAAGGTGGTTAGAAAGTTTTATAAGCTGAATATTCGGATTGTGTAGAAAAATCTATTACACTGCAGACAATAAACCGTTTAATTACATTTCAACCACGACTCTATGGCTGTTTTAATATTCAAACTGAGATTTGTGCCTGATGATGAGGCACAGGATATTCGAGATTTACTATTCGAAAACAACATCGACTATCACGAAACCTCAGCCGGTCTTCTCGGTATTTCGGTGCCGGGGTTCTGGGTTATAAATGAAGAACAAGCAGATAAAGCCAGAGCTTTGATTGATGACTATCAGCAGTTACGACAAAAACGGGTACAGGAAGAATACCGGTTAAACAAAAGAACTGCTACGGATATGTTCAAAGAAAATCCTGTCCGTTATGCAGGTTCTATATTGGCTATCATACTTATATTGTTTTTTATGGTATATCTCTTCGTAAAGTTTTGATGCAGCAGATTGCATGCCAATAGAGGCTATCAATTCATGGGCTGAGTTCGTATTTTAAATTTTCTATAAATTGTGTGGATATTACCAGTCATCGTATATATTCAACTATTTATCTGAATATCTTGTGAATATATTTGAAGTTTGTTCACGTTCACATTTTGTATATTTGTATTCTACTAACATGGAAACAAAACTAATTATAAGGAAATAGACATGAATAAGAGCCCTTCATATCCACTATTTATTGTTCTTTTGCTAGCTAGCCTGTTTTTATCGGCATGTGGCGGAGGTAGTAGTTCTAGTGGCAATACACCCGTTGAGACTGGTGATCCAGGTCCAGGTGACCCTGACCCAGGCGATCCCGGCCCCTCTGATCCACCATCTGCCAAATGGCAACTACCAGTTGGAAACTATATTTCAGCTAAAATGCCTATGCATCTCGTATACCCTCGACCAGATACTGAAACGGGGGACTTTGCCAGACACAAGTATGCTCACCCTAATATGGTTTATGAAATTCCTGTTGGGGTTCAGGGTGGAGCTTGGCCCTTTAAATATGAATTATTACAAAGTCCGGCGGGTGCAAAAATAGGTGAGGTCTATGGTAGTACGAATTATGGCTCAATTACATGGATGGCTCCTGATACGGGAACATATACATTTGAAGTTAAAATCACTGACCAAGAGTTAAAATCTGTAACTGCAACATGGGAAGTGACCGTGGATGCAGCTCAGTTTGTATTTATACAGGATGGATATATAGGAACTAAAACAGGAACAATTGACCAGCCACTTGAGGACATCGAAGATTGGTATAAAGGTGATCGTGCTGATACAACTTTTCACAACAAAATTATTGTGTTTCGAGAAGGAAGCTATTCCCTTATAGGAGGAGTTGCAACAAACGGTAATGTGCGCCTGGATACGGTTTCAAAAACACGAAGTTTCATTTCGTATCCTGGTGAAAAACCGGTTATTGACTGTTCTAAAGCAAAAATATTAACAGATTCAAAATCACATGATTTGTTTGTCGCAGGTATTCGGTGGGAAAATGGTCGTCAGGATGTTAATAATGCACATTTCTTCTGGGCCATTGGAGATGTTTCACGCTCCACCTGGTGGCGAAACCATTTTCATAATCTTGGCCCGGGCCTTGTAGGTAACGATAATACATTACCAGTTTTTGTGAGTAATACCAGTGTTTTAAAACACAATATTCTATACAAAGAAAATGCTCATACCCAAATTAACAATTTTGGCTTTAATGGCGGTTACTTTGAAGCTTATGTCAGCAATCATGTTCTGATTGAACAAAATATAGCAAGTAATAGTGCTGTTGCGTATGGTTTTTTTGCAAAAGGGACGCGCGCTTATGTTTCTATCCGTGCTAATACAGCAATTAATAATGTTAAAGGTACACAGATTGCTGTTGGAAATAATACAGAATCAGGAGATGTACCACACGACCATGAAATTTGCTGGAACAATATAAAAGCACCGGATGAAAATGTATTGCTTATATCTAGTGGAGATAATTATGCTGGTCAAACCTTTAACAGTCATATATATAGAAATACCATTATTGGTGATACAGCATGGGTTCGATTTCCAGGAAAGGAGAATTTTAAGGTTGATGGGAATGTCGTAATAACCAAAGATATGAATGCGGCATCTTCACGTTGGAATACAAGTATTATGGACAGTGATATCGTAACTAATCTCACAACAGATGGCTCAGAAGATTATGTTGATGTAGAGGGTAAACTTAAAGGCACTTTTCGAGATCAGTACATTGGAACTCATGGGCATGAGATAGCGTTCTGAAAACTGACTGTGAAAATAAATTTAAATGTTGAGGTATATCCTTATACTATAACTAAAGTGGTTTTGAATATTGTCTAGCCTGATTATGTTTATAATTTATACCTATGGTGCTTTCCTGAATGGAATTGCCAGTACATGTACTATTTGTTGGTCGTCTGGATATCGAGATGGATTTAAAACTCCGAGCTTATCTGGAAGCTCGTTAGGTTTGTACACAAAAGTACCAAACAGGATATCCCAGAGTGTAATCGTTGATGCAAAATTATTAGCCTCTTTCTGATTGGCACTATGATGGTATCGATGTGTCTCGGCACCAATGAATATATAATTAAAAAGACCAGCTCGACAATCTACATTAAAATGAGATACCAGACCCTGTAGGCCGGTTATCAAGCTGGCAACAAAAATAGATTCCGTGGAAAAACCAAGAAAAAATAAGGGTACAGTCAGGATTATTCTAACGATAATGGTATTAATTGGATGCGCAACCCCGTGCATAAAAAGATAGACCTGTTGTGGCAAATGATGCGCAACATGAATTTTCCATAAAAAATGACCGACTGGTCCTCGTGCCTCGTGACTCCAACGATGAATCCAGTACCAGAGAAAGTCTGTAATTAGTAGAATAAAAATGATACTGGGTATCAGTGGTAAATTAATGTGTGACTCACCGCGGATTAATCCAAACCAGAGTATCATCTCTAAACCGATATATTGAACCAAACCCAATGTGATGCCACCGATAATCATAAAGGGGACATCTCGTTTGAAAAAGGTTTCCTTTGTCATACGCCATTCCTGGCGAAGCGGCAACAGTAATTCTACTATCAGCATGACCCCAATCAATACAGCCACATACAACCCACGGTAGGTACCCAGTTCAGAGGCTACTCCACTGACCTCGAACCAGGCATAAAATATCATATAGGTAAACAGGACAGGGTAAAGTCCATGTCGAATAAAATTCTTGAAGGGTTTAAATGTATCTGATGCCATCGTGATGTCTCTTCAGTACCGAAATACAGACACAGCATAGACCTTACCCCTTAGGGGAGAGTCAAGAAAAAAGTTAAATTTGGGTAAAATTAAGTGAAGGTACGATTCATTTCATCGCGAAGAGTATCTAGTCGGTTTTCTGTTTCCTTTATTTCTTTGATCTTCTCTCTCAGTTCAGCTTTTTTCCTGTCAAATAGTTCATTGGCAAAGTCCAGGGGGAATGATTTTGTTTTAATCCGCTGGTCAATGAGCTGTTTAATTTCAGAGAGAGAAAAACCTACCGTCTGGCCATGTTTGCACATGTGAATCAGAAATACTTCAAGTTCAGAATAGATACGGTACTTACCACGGCGAGCAGGTTTTGGGATCAGTCCTTCGGATTCATAGTAACGTATTGCCTTGCAGCTCGCCCCGGTCATTTCAGCGACCTGGCCGATTAGAAAACGTGGTTCTTCATCCTGTCTATCAATACGAAATGAATCATTCATAGTAGTATTATAAGATTATTATGGGGGTGTGTATCAAGCGTGATTAAAAAACCGAAGCCAATGATGGCTTCGGTTTTTTCAATACAAAAGTCGCGCTGATGACTGCTTAGAGCTGATAGGCAGTAAGCCGCTTATATTAATTCGTTGTATTGAGTAGATTTTCTCTGAAAATGGCTTTATGTACATCACCAATGCTAATAATGCCAACTAATTTATTATATTCATCGGTAACTGGGATCCGGCGGATTTGTTTGGAGCACATCATAGAAACAGCCTTCAATAGAGGCATCTCTGGTGTTACCGTAGCGACAGCATGGGTCATTAATTCCCCGGCAGTTTTGTTCAGAACATTTCTATAATCACCTTCAATGGACTCAAAATCAGGTTTTACGCCATCGATCAACATTTGGGTGACATCAGGGAACATGGCACGCAGGATATCTTTTTCTGAAAGAATACCCACAAGAGTATTATCATCATCAACAATTGGTAGCCCGGAAATTTTGTTAAAACACATTATTGAGGCTATGTCCTTGATTGAAGTATTTTTATTAGCGGTTCTCACCGTCGAAATTAGTACATCATTTACAATCATATTTCTCTCCAAATTACTGCAAACCATGATTCAGGTCATTTTTACTTTATATAGGATTAGCCTTCCGGGCGTCCAGAAAGCATTTTTAATGCAAAAAGCTGATTTACTAATTACTTAATGAGCCTAAAAGCCAGCTTAATGTAGAATTTTCTAATGTAGTAAAGTTTCAATTTTGGCGTGATAAATCACACAAAATTATGAAAAATAGTATTGAAATAAGGACCTTGCGAGCTCCAATCTGGTTCAAATTCTGACATGTAGATCGCGTATGCAACAATTTCTACGGTGATATTGGAGAATTAGAGCCTAAACTTCGGAGGAAATCTGCCGAGAAATCAGTATAATAATAATTCCATATTCTGAATTATAAATCCCGAGACGCTGACGAAACTGTATGAGAGATTGATGAAGATTATTTTTGATGAATGTATTGATAATGTTGTAAATGTACTAAATAAAGAAAAGTTGTTCCGGTACGATTGTAAAATTCCTGAAGATAGTGAAGTTTCCTGCCTGGAAAATGATTTCACTAAATTAACTGGATTCAAATATGCTGTGGCAATGAACTCATGTAGTTCTGCCATCTTTATTTCACTTTTATGTGCAGGTGTCAGGCCAGGCGATAAAGTGATGTTACCGGCCTTTACCTTCATAGCTGTTCCCAGTTCAATTATCCATGCTAATGCTGTTCCGGTTCTTGTCGATGTTGATGATAACTATGTAATCGATATGGGTTCATTAGCAGAAGTTTATGAAAAAGAAAATGCCAACTTTCTTCTCTTGTCACATATGCGTGGTCGTGTGGCAAATATGGATGAGTTATTAATCTTTTGCAATACGCATGATATAAAACTTGTTGAGGATTGTGCTCATAGTCTAGGCGTTTTATGGAATGGTAGGCAGGCTGGCTACCACGGGATTGCAGCAAGTTTCAGTATGCAGTCATATAAAATGCTGGATGGGGGTGAAGGAGGGGTTCTTTGCACAAATGATATGGATGTTGCGATAAAATCCATGCTCTACGCTGGCTGCTATGAGACAAACTGGAGTAAACACTACTTGACTGAAGAAGGTCAAAAGCTTGCCAACGAACTTGTTAATCAGTTGCCAGCTTATAATTTCAGAATGTCTAATCTTACTGCAGCAGCAATAAGGCCTCAGTTAAAACAGTTGGAAGATAGAATCCAGAAATATAATAATAATTATGATTGTTTTATTAATATCCTTGATGAATCGCCATATATCCGCATTCCTCAATTTACCACTGGTAGCAGACCTGCATCAGATACCTGTCAATTTCAGATTTTAACTGACAACAAAGAAAAAATTCGGGAAATCATACAAAACCTTGAAGCGCAGGGTATTACCCTGAGTGTTTTTGGTTTTAGTGAAAAAAACGCACGCGCATTCTGGCGATGGGGATTTTGTAATTTTCCTGAAGGTAAGTGTAACAAAACAAAGAACTTACTATTAAATACAGCCGATATCAGGCTCAGGCTTGCCTGGGATAAGCGAGAGATATCCCGTATTGCAAATATTATCTTTGAGACTATTGATAGTGTCCTGTCTAGACGAGCTCCCAAAGTGGTTTCATTTTAATTGAGCAAGTTCTATCTAGAGTTAATGTAGGGACTGGCAATATAGTAAGTCTCAATTTGACTCAGCTCCTGTATAATTTTAATGGAGTTTCCATATTCTATTTTGCAGCTGACCCAAGCTTCTCTAAGCTAGAAAAATTAATTACAAGTTAGGTGTTCAATTAACTTGCTTGTTCGTAAATATATACAATTAACATATTAATTCTTGACTAGGTAGAAAATCTCCTAAATAAGGTATGCCTTCTTAAATAAACCAGTGACAGTAATATCCATAATATCAAAACTGGATCAAATGCCGCGCCACTTTTCAAGGTACAGCCTCCACCGACACCGCCAGGCGCATTAACAACGTAATCTCTGACATTGATGGTTACTTCAATTGTTGATGAGTCAGCTCCGTCACTTACCTCAACTGTCAGGGTATAGGTATTGGTTCTTTCATAATCCAGTTCTTTGGCAACAAAGATTTCACCCTTATTGCTGATAGAGAAATCACCTTCTTCGTTACCGTTAATTATACTGTAGATAAAGAACACACCTCCGTCAGGATCCGTTGCCTTTATGGAAGCTACAATCGTTCCGATGGGTACATTTTCTAAAGGATGATTGACTTCGGCTAAAAGAGCAACAGTCGGTGCTTCATCATTCGTATTACCAATATTAAATGTTATATCAATGGAAGACTCATTGAGTCCATCACTGACTGTTACTGTTTCGGTAATGCGAGGTGTTGTCTCGTAGTCCAATGTTGCATTGAGGCTGATTACGCCTTTTGAATCAATTACAAAGGTCGTGCCTGTCATTTTATAAGTGAATTTAGTATCTGGATCATCAATATCTGTGGCTGTGACTACCGCTATGAGTGTTCCAGGTGCAGCACTTTCTAATGGAGGATTTATTGCACCTACTGAAAGATTTGGAGCTGTGTCATTTTCATTTATGATATTGATAGGAATGTCTACAGTTCCAGTAAAAGTACCATCAGAAACGGTGACAGTAAGGTTGTATGTTGGTGTTGTCTCATAATCAAGTGTCCCTGCCACTGTGATTACACCTGTTGATGCATCAATTTCGAAGACATTATCAATGTTGCCGTTAGTAATGCTAAATACTGGATCTGGACCATCACTATCATTGGCATAAACCGTTGTTACTAATGTTCCAGCTTCAGTAGCTTCAGCGGGGTCAGTAATACTTCCAGCAGTAGGAGATGGAGCCACATCATTGGTGCCTACAATAGTAATAATAACATCTACTGTACCACTTAACATTCCGTCAGAGACATTTATTCTCAGGGTATATTTTGGAGTTGTTTCATAGTCTAATGCCCCGTTTACAGTAATCGCACCTGTCGATGGGTCTATTGTAAATGCATTTCCAGTATTTCCATTTAATATACTGAATGTTGCACTAGGACCGTCAATATCATTTGCGGCGATTGTTACAACCGAAGTACCGATAGTTGCATTCTCTGCCGGGTGAGTGATGAAACCTACAGCTGGTGCTGGTGCAACATCATTGATATTGCTAACCATAATTGTTACATCCACTGTTCCACTTAAGGTTCCATCAGAAACATTCACTGTCAGAGTATAATTGGGGGTAGTTTCGTAATCGAGTGCATTGGCTATGGTGATTTCTCCAGTGCTACTATTGATACTAAATGCATTACCAGTATTGCCTGATATTAAGCTGAAGGTTGGACTTGGGCCATCACTGTCATTAGCTGCAATAGTTACCACAGAGGTACCGATTGCGGCATTTTCTGGAGGATGGCTAATGGTGCCGGCAGCAGGAGACGGAGCGATATCATTTACGTTTTTAATATTAATCGTGACATTAAGTTCTCCACTATAAGTACCATCAGAAACACTTATTGTCAGGGTATAACTGCTGACTGATTCATAATTCAAAGTTTTTGCGACAGTGATCTCTCCAGTACCGCTGTTAATAGCAAAGGCATTACCTGTGTTACCATTAGTAATGCCAAAGCTTTGACTTGGCCCATCACTGTCATTGGCAGCGATAGTGACTACTGAGGTGCCGATAGTGGCATTCTCAGCAGGGTGAGTGATGGTACCGGCAGTAGGTGCCGGGGCCACATCATTCACATTGGTAACATTGGTGATGACATCAACCGTTCCATTGTGGACACCATCAGAGACATTCACTGTCAGGGTATAAGTGGTTAAAGATTCATAATCTAATGTCCCCGCAACCGTGATCTCACCTGTGGAGGCATTAATGGCAAAGGCATCACCGGTGTTACCTGCAGTAATACTGAAAGTGGCACTGGGGCCGTCAATGTCATTGGCCGCAATAGTTACCACTGAAGTACCAAGTATTGCATTCTCTGCCGGGTGGGCAATGCTGCCAGCAGTTGGGGCTGGTGCTACATCATTCACATCAAGTACATTGATGGTGATATCGACCGTACCTTCATTTGTGCCGTCACTCACTGTGACTGTCTCGGTGTAACTGCTTTTAGTTTCAAAGTCCAGAGCGGCATTGACGGTAATAGCACCACTTAGTGTATCGATCGCAAAGGCTGTTCCGGTGATGCTATACAGGAAGGTGCTGGGACCATCTGCATCGGTTGCAGAGATTGTTGCAACGGCAGTCCCTACTGTGGCGCTTTCTAGTGGGTGGCTGATAGTGCCAACAACAGGTACTGGTGCTGTATCGTTTACATTAGCAACGTTAATGGTGACATCCACTGTCCCTTCATTTATACCATCACTAACAGTCACCGTCTCGGTATAACTTGCCTTTGTTTCAAAGTCCAGGGCGGCATTGACAGTGATTTCTCCAGTACTTGCATTAATCATAAAGTCTGTTCCTGTCATGCTATAAGTGAAAGTGCTTGGACCATCTGCATCGGTGGCTGAGATAATAACTACCGAGGTTCCAGTTGCGGCACTTTCCAGCGGATGATTGATGGAGCCAATTACCGGTACTGGGGGGGTGTCATTTACATTGGTCACATTGATGATGACATCGACTGTACCATTGTTAAGACCATCAAAAACATTCACTGTTAAGGTATAACTGGTTAAAGATTCATAATCTAATGCACCGGCAACCGTGATTTCACCCGTGCTGCTATCAATAGCGAAGGCGTTTCCGGTGTTACCTGCGGTAATACCAAAAGTCGCACTTGGCCCATCACTGTCATTAGCAGCGATAGTGACTACATAGGTACTTATGGTTGCATTCTCAGCAGGGTGAGTGATTGTCCCTGCAGTTGGGGCCGGTGCCACGTCATTGATGTCAGAAACATTGATGATGACATCCACCGTACCATTATTTACCCCATCAAAGACATTTACTGTCAGGGTATAAGTGGTTGTGGTTTCATAATCCAGTGCACTGGCAACCGTGATTATCCCGGTTGAAGCATCGATAGCAAAGGCAGTACCGATGTTCCCTGCGGTAATACTAAATGTTGCACTAGGCCCATCGCTGTCATTGGCTGCGATAGTAACCACCGAAGTGCCGATAGTGGCATTCTCAGCAGGGTGAGTGATGGTGCCAGCAGTAGGCGTCGGGACCACATCATTCACATTGGTCACATTGATGATGACATCGACTGTACCATTGTGAAGACCATCAAAGACATTCACTGTCAGGGTATAACTGGTCGTGGTTTCATAATCCAGTGCACTAGCAACTGTGATTATCCCGGTTGAGGCATTAATGGCAAAGGCATCACCGGTGTTACCTGCGGTAATACTGAAAGTGGCACTGGGGCCGTCAATGTCATTGGCCGCAATAGTTACCACTGAAGTACCAATTATTGCATTCTCTGCCGGGTGGGCAATGGTGCCAGCAGTTGGGGCTGGTGCTACATCATTCACATCAAGTACATTGATGGTGATATCAATAGTCCCATCATTTATACCATCGTTAACAGTAACCGTTTCGGTATAGCTTGGAGTTGTTTCATAATCCAGGCCCGCACTGACGGTGATTTCCCCTGTATTAGGATCGATTGCAAAATCAGTACCCGTCATGCTATAGCTAAAAGTACTAGGCCCATCCGCATCTGTTGCTGAGACGGTAGCGACTGCTGTACCAATTGCAGTATTTTCTGAAGGGTGAGTGATTGCACCAATGTTGGGTGTTGGTGCAGTATCATTTACGTTAAGGATGTTAATAGTGACATCAACGGCAGCATCATTTATTCCATCATTAACGGTGATAGTTTCGGTATAGCTTGGAGTTGTTTCATAGTCCAGGGGTGCATTGACCGTGATTTCACCAGTGCTTGTATCAATCGCAAAATCAGTGCCGGTCATACTATAGCTAAACGTACTGGTACCATCGGCATCTGTTGCCGAAACGGTGGCGACAGCTGTTCCAACCACCCCATTTTCAGGAGGATGGGTAATTACACCAACACTTGGTACAGGTGCTGTATCATTCTCGTTAATAATATTAATGGTGATAACAACTGTACCATCATTTGCGCCGTCATTAACTGTGACAGTCTCGGTATAGCTGGCAGTTGTCTCATAATCCAGCGCGGTATTGACAGTAATTTCACCTGTACTGGCATCAATCGTAAAGTCAGTTCCTGTCATGCTATAGCTAAAAGTACTGGTGCCATCGGCATCAGTTGCTGAAATAGTAGCTACAGATGTACCAGCTGCGGCTACCTCCGATGGGTGAGTAATGACCCCGACACTCGGAACAGGTGAATTATCATTTTCATTTATGACATTTATGCTGATATCAGTTGTGGCAGAGTTCACACCATCGCTGACTTCTACTGACAATATGTATGCCGTAGTTGTCTCATAATCCAGAGGATTAGCAACACTGAACACACCCGAGTTGTTTACTGAAAAGACACTACCAGTATTACCTGCTGTAATACTGAAATAAAGTGGATCGCCATCAGTATCACTGGCTGATAGTGTAGCGACATAGGTGCCGCTTATCGCTGCCTCAGATACAGTAGGGCTACTCGGAGTCAAGGTTCCTATAACAGGAACTGCAGGGCAACCATAGGTAGTAAGAGGAACGATACTCGATAACTCACCGTCACTCTCCACTTCATTAGCATTATTTTCACCTGCAGGTCCAGAGATATGGGCTGAAGTAAAACTATGAATCCTGGCATTATAGGCTGTACAGTTTGTCAGCCCGGTTATGGTCGTAAAGGTTGATGACTTTAACGAAATATCTGGTCCTTGTTGGATAAAGACATCAGGCGTATCTGATAAATAGATTCGGTAACCCCCTTCGTGATCAATATACGTGACTGCCTCCCAGGTGAGATCGGCATCATATACTCGGGTATCAGTTACTAATAATGAAGCCGCATCGATTGTCTGTGTTGATATGTTTTGTGCATGTTTTGCTACAAGAAATGTGACCAATGATGAATCTGTGGTATGAAGGGCGTTATATCTGATATCGACAATGGTCAGAGAGGCACTCAACGCCAGGTTCGACGGGATGACGCCGTTTAGCTTATTGGCCTTGAGCAACAGGCTTTGCAGAGTCGTAATATCACCAATGGATATGGGGATAGGACCCGTCAGGGCATTATCCGCTAGATTAAGAATTGTCAGATTCGTCAGGTTGCTGATGGTCGCGGGGATGTTGCCAGTCAGGCCATTTCCGGGCAGATTCAACTCAAGGACTGTTGTGCTGGTGGCGTCATCCACGCCATCGCAAGTGACCCCGAACCAGGTACATTCAGTACCAGCGGCATTATTCCAATTGGTATTGTCTGTCCAGCCAGTACCGTTGCCGTTCGCAGTGTAGAAGTCTATTAAAGCAGCTCGTTCGGTTGGCGGGATGACTGCCCAAACCGTAGTCGTACTGAACATGCTAACGAGAATGAACAAAAATACCTGTAAATAAATCCTTCTAAAACAAGAATCCTGTTGCATAGCAGCCCCACAAGAATTTAATTATATTAAATACAATGGGATAGGAGACAGTGCTGTTACGACAGCCTGATAATGTGATCAATTCCTATTTGATAATATTGAATTGATTTGTATTTCCCCTTTCCCCAAAACACACTTTATTTGAATAAACAATCCTATGAATGGCTCAAAATATCTATGATGGTGATCATCTATTCTGAAGATATTGTATACATTTTAGCCTATATAGTCACATAAAATTTAATGACTATGAGTGTTTTTCACTCATTAGTGGGTAAATCTGGAAGATTATCACCACTACTACGTCTAATCGTTTGTTTCTCAGTATTGGTTGTCAGAGCTGAATTTAAATTGATCTTCTTAGCAATTAGACTAAATCTAAGAAAATTTATCTAGCATGGATAATTTATGGAGTTGAACAGATTTCTTGGTTTCTGACCATAATGGAATAGCGTGTTTGGGACGCTAGACCATTTTATGGGACTTATTCAAGATATTAATAGCCTGCCTCCCGTAGATCGGATGGCACTGGCAAATAGTCGGGAAGTCATTTTATTGATAGCCCAGGCCATCGCAAAACAGGGGGGGCGAATACGTTTCGACCAGTTTATGGATATTGCCATGTTTGCACCTGGACGTGGTTATTACGATTCAATCAATAGCATATTTGGGGATAAGGGAGATTTTACTACCGCCCCAGAAATATCACCTTTCTTTGGGCAATGCATTACCCAACAGATACTCCAGATCATGGCTCAGATGGGCCGGACTAACATTCTTGAGTTTGGAGCCGGTTCAGGCATCCTGGCTCAGACCATTTTAATGGAGCTGGAAAAGTACGATCAGTTGCCACATACCTATTTCATTTATGACATTAGTCCTTCATTGAGAAAACGGCAGTATGGCCGCCTTAAAAAGACAATCCCACATTTGATAGACAGGTTAGTGTGGTTAAAAGACATTCCGGAAAGCTTTAATGGCGTCATCATAGCCAATGAAGTAATTGATGCCATGCCAGTACATAAGGTGGTTTTTCGTCAAAACCAAAATCACGAGGAGATCTATATCACTCTGAGTAACAACAAACTGGTTCAGAAAGAAGGCCCTCTAAGTTCATTAAATATTAAAAAAGAGATGGATGATATTATACAGCTATGGCCAAACATCGAAGATGGCTATAGTAGTGAGATTAATATGGGGGTTAAACAATGGATTTTACAAATTAGCCAGATGTTGCAAAGAGGTCTGGTTCTATTAATAGATTATGGATTTACAAGAAAAGATTATTATCAACCGATACATCATCAGGGAAACCTGATGTGTTATTTTCAGCATTGTGCCCATGATGATCCATTGTTATATCCAGGAATACAGGATGTGACATGTCATGTGGATTTTTCATTAGTTGCCAGGGCTTTCCAGGAAAACGGGTTAAATGTATCGGGCTATACTAATCAAGGGTTTTTCCTGGCAGGATGTGGCCTGGAAAGTTTATACCAGCAACTTGATCAGAGCGATGAACAGAAGATTATTACCGAAACACGGGGGCTTGAACAATTGATTCTACCTAATGCTATGGGTGAGGTTTTTAAGGTAATAGGTATAACTAAGGGTGTAAATGAAAATTTAATCGGTTTCTCGGCCTCAAACCTAAAAGATAGTTTGTAAATTATACAAGAGTAATAAATATTACTACTGCAAAATGGATCTAGACGATAGAAGCTGCATTACTTCAGTCAGTTTGTCAGAATTGATGGCTGTAAAGCTATCTTTATTTGGTAAGTTGAAAACGCCAGCCATTTCAGACCAACCGCAGGTTGATAAATTCAGGTAAGAATGATCACAATGGTTCATATTTCTCGGTAGGCAATAAATCTTATTATTCTTGAATAGTAAATTATATGGTGTGTTGTTGGCATGAAGCTTCTTTATGAAAGACCAGCAGCTATTCTGGTCAGAAAAAAACAAACATGAGGCAGGATAGTCCATTTCCCCTCCATTGTGTTTATACATATTCGAAGAAATTGGAAGTGCTTGTGTTTCAAGAAATACCTGAAAATGCAAATGGTTGACCGAGGCACCGGCACCTAGAGAATTATAAGCAATAACCAGTTCTGGTAAATTATTATGGAAATGGTTTTGTAAACTGAAAACATAATCCAGATATTCTTTGGTTAGATACTGCTTGTTATGGTTTTCTTTATCAATTACCAATAAGGCATGGTATTTCACGAAAGGAAATTTATTGTATAGGAGAGATATGTGTCGGCCATTAATTTCACCGGCAGAAAATGTCTCTTTTTTTAGAAAAGGTTTATCAAAATGAAAGCCAGAGGCATTAAAGTTTGTATCTAGCTGGATATTTTTTACAGTGCTCATTCTTTCCGGTCTAAATGAGCGCAGTTGGTTATAATTGATTAAAAAATAACTATTCTTATATTCTATTTCTTTACTTTGTATAGGCTCCAGGTTATTAAAGCCTATTTCAATTATTTTATTCATAACCTGAATGTCATCTGGTGAACCATCAGGAACCTGATTATTGTTTTGACACTCAAGAAAATCCTTTTCGATATAATTGAAAGCTTCTTTAAGTTGACTACTGTTGTAATTCAACATTTCCGGGTGCTGAATAAAATTAGCACATGCCAGGATAAACGTATTTGCAGTTTTGTATGAAAGAATATTAATCAGACTTTCTTCAAAAGCCTGTGTGTATAATGTGGAAGAAGAAAATACCTGTTTTATATCAAACATAGTACATATAAATCATTTATTCATACCGGAAAAAATTATAAATAATCTTATGTTATTGTCAGCCTTATATCGTATATATTTGGGTAATATGCGGTATCTTCTAATGAAGATTGGGTGCGGAACCATTGGAGAGTAGAAACAATCGCATGATAACTTTTTTAAATATTTGTTTACCAGATTCATCACCATATTGTTGTATATAGGTGTTTTCTATCTCAGACACCCAATCTGGAAAACTAAGTGTTGTTTCTGAATCATTACCTGAAACAGCAACAAAGCCTATTTCACTAAAATCGTTACCGGTATCTGAGTATTTTTCAATAATCGATATGGCAGTATTCAAGTCACCCCCCATTGTTTTCCAAGGTGACTTGAGACTAGCGATATACTCGGCAAATTCTTTATCATTCTGCATAGTGATCCCTCCCAGGAAATTAAATTCTAACATAAATAATATGGAAATATGTTAACTTTATTTATAGTAAAAACAATACTTTATAGATGAGTTATGGAACAGGACTTTTTTCATCATACCAGAAACTGTTAAAGTGAACGCACGTTTAAATTGAGTCAATCTAGCTACCTGGGAAAATACACTAATGAAAACAATTAAATTTATTATTAATGATGATGTTGTATTTGAGCATGATAAAGACACTGCAATTCCAGAAGAGAAAGCTGAATTCTTAAATAAAATGGATAAAGATATGGGTAAAGGATTGAAAATCAATGGTGAACTAATAAGTAAGCCAAATCAGGAAGAACGGTCAAGATTTATCGTACTTAATTTGATCAAAGCATTCCAGCAAGACAACCATGCTATTATCTCCGCTTCCTGTGCATACCTGATGAGTCGAATACCAGGTTTGCATGAAGTAAGAATTAGCCATCTACCCGAAAATATAGATATTGATTTTGTTATAGAGCAATAGACTCATTTTTGTTATTAATATGCTTTTGTGACAAATGCTACATACCAATTGGATCCGTTCTTTTGTAATGGGTGATTGTTGAAGGAGGGAAATTTACGTTACAAAATTTGTGATATCCAACAAATATTATCATTACCATGTAACAATTTTACTCTATCAAGTTTACTTAAATTCCAGCTTGTACTATTTATTATATGGAGATTATCCTGTTTGGCTTCACATGGAGTATATAAATGCAGTTGAATGGTAATTACTATCAACTATTAAACCTTGTAGTATTTTTCGCGTTATCCTTTCCTGTGTTGGCAGAAGAGCCGCTAAAGGGGCTTGAGACTGAAATCAGAGATACTGCTGTTTCAAATATTAATAAAAAGAAAATTAATTCTGATTTGGATGTACCCGAAAGCCTAAAAGGCTCGCAAAATATTTACAAAGAGTTACGAGTGGGCGACCACCGTG
>Ga0224506_10000588_pt1 | contig 29817 bp, 24 predicted proteins | sample SF_Jan12_sed_USG_2_FD_169108 | JGI IMG/M metagenome (GOLD analysis project Ga0224506, IMG submission 169108) | Sediment microbial communities from San Francisco Bay, California, United States - SF_Jan12_sed_USGS_8_1 | ecosystem: Environmental > Aquatic > Marine > Sediment | place: USA... | reverse complement strand
GGAGCCTTCAGCCAGATATTGCTTTCCTAGTTCAATTATCTTTTTTAGCGCCTTGCGGCCGGAACCCCGGTTGATGGGAATGGGACGAGTTGCAGCCATGGACCAGCCAAAGAAGGGCACCCACATCAGTTCCCTTTTTAATACCCAGGACTGATGACGTTTAGTTAGTACATGCAGGAACAGGGTTTCCCAGGTGGACTGGTGTTTGGAAAAGACGATAAGGGCTTCATCGGGTACATTCTCCAGACCAGTTATCTGGTAACGGATATTACAGGTAATGCGCAACCACCAGATACAGAAACCGGCCCAGGTAATGATCAACCAATAACCCTTGTAAGGTTGGCGAAGTACGCCCATCAGGAGAATTAGCGGGGTTATTAATACCAATACACCCAGAAAACCAAGACTGAATAGCGCAGAGCGCAAATAACCAGCGGAGGGGTTTTTCATGTTAGTAAGCACTCACTATTGTAGGTGTGACAGGTCCGCAACCTGTAGAAACAGGTTACGTAATTGATTCAATAGAGCAAGGCGGTTGTTTTTCAGCGCCTCGTCGTCGGCCATCACCATGACATGATCAAAGAAGTCATCTACAGGTTCGCGCAGGGCAGCGAGGGATTTTAGCGCCTCGGTATATTGTCTCTGCGCAAAGAGAGGTGCCAGTGTTTCTGACATCTCGCTGACCTTGTGGGCAAGGATCTGTTCCTGAGGTTCCTGTAACAGAGCACTATCGATATGGTCAGGGATAGCTCCATCGACCTTCTTAAGGATGTTCGATATACGTTTATTGGCGGCGGCTAGGGAGTCTGCTTCGGTCAATTTACGGAACTCGGTGACAGCCTCGATACGCTGATGGCAATCCAGTGGCTGGGTTGGTTTCAGTTCAGCAACAGAATCAAAGGTATCGTGGGTGATACCCAGATCCTGATAGTAGGCACGTAGGCGTTCCATGATGAAATTAAAGACCTGTTGGCCCGTATCTGTTTCGGTCAGTCGCTCACTCAATGCGGCAGTGGCGTTTTCACACAACTGTTTCAGATCCAGATCCAACCCACGCTCGATAAGGATTCGCACCACACCTAATGCAGCACGACGCAGAGCGAAGGGATCCTTGCTACCTGTGGGTAGCTGGCCGATGCCGAAAATGCCCACCAGGGTATCGATGCGTTCTGCCAGTGCCAGTGCTTGACCGGTAACGGTGGCGGGCAGTTCATCACCTGCGAAACGTGGCATGTACATCTCATCCAGTGCCGCGGGGATGTCACCGGGCTCCTGATCATGGATTGCATAGTAACGGCCCATAATGCCCTGCAGTTCAGGGAACTCGTAGACCATCTCTGAGAGCAGGTCGCAGCGAGAGAGGAGTCCGGCTCGCTGAGCTTGCAGCATATTGCCGCCCAGTTGTTCGGCGATATCACCGGCCAGGATGCTGACCCGTTCGGTCTTGTCGTACATGCTGCCCAGTTGTTTCTGGAATACAACGGTCTTTAAGGACTCGATACGGTCAGCCAATTTGTTTTTAAGATCCTGCTTCCAGAAGAACTCCGCATCGGAGAGGCGGGGACGGATGACGCGTTCGTTGCCTTCGCGCACCTTGTCGATGTCGGTGGAGTCGATATTACTGATGGTAATGAAATGGGGCATCAGCTTGCGGTTCATATCCATCACATGGAAATACTTCTGGTGGCCCTTCATGGAGGAGATGAGGGCCTCTTGAGGTACCTGAAGGAAACGTTCTTCAAAGTTACCCAATACCGCGACAGGCCACTCCACCATGGAGGTAACCTCGTCCAGCAGTGCGGGATCGATCTCGGCTTTGCCACCGGTCTTGGCTGCCGCCTCTTCGATCAGGCCATGTACAGCCTTACGGCGAGCCGCGAAATCGGCGATGACATGGCCTTCGGTATGCAGCAGCTCAGCATAGTCAGCAGGGGTGCCAATACGGATGGACTCAGGGTGGTGGAAACGATGGCCGCGGGTTTCACGGCCACTCTTCACGGTGAGGATCTCGGCCTCGATCACCTCATCACCAAACAACAGTACCAGCCAGTGAACAGGACGTACGAACTCAGCGTCCAGGGCACCCCAGCGCATGCGTTTGGGGATAGGCAGCTTATCGAGAGAGGACTGCACGATCTCTGGTATCAGAGCTGAAGCGGGCTGTCCCAGCTGAGTCTCCTGGTGCATCAACCAGGCACCTTTCGCTGTCTCAAGCTTATCCAGCTGTTCAACGCTGTCCAGCCCACAGGACTTGGCAAAGCCGATAGCGGCCTTGGTAGGGTTGCCATTGTCATCAAAGGCGGCGGTTAGTGCCGGACCGCGTTTTTCCACTGACTTGTCCGGTGTTCCCTCAGCCACTCCCGTAATGAGGATGGCGAGGCGACGTGGTGCGGCATAGGAATGGAGTTTGGTAAAACCCAGTTCGGCCTTTTCAAGACCTGCCTTCACCCCGCTGGTAAAGGCATCGGAAAGCTTCTTTAGCGCCTTGGGAGGCAGCTCTTCGGTGCCCAGTTCTATAAGTAAATCACGGCTGCTCATCTACTTGTCCCCTTGAGTTGAATCACTGCACATGGGGAAGCCCAGTGCTTCACGGGCCTTATAATAGGTTTCGGCCACGGCACGAGAGAGGGCGCGTACACGGAGGATATAACGTTGACGCTCGGTGACGGATATGGCGTGACGGGCATCCAATAGGTTGAAGGTATGTGAGGCCTTTAATACCTGCTCATAAGCGGGTAGTGGCAGACCGGCCTCGTTCAGCTTCTGGCTCTCGGTCTCGCAGTTATCAAACCATGCAAACAGGGCCTCGGTATTGGCATGCTCAAAGTTGTAGGTGGATTGTTCCACCTCGTTTTGATGGAACACATCACCGTAGGTGACTGTGCCCATGGGGCCGTTGGCCCACACCAGATCAAAGACACTCTCCACGCCCTGTATGTACATGGCCAGACGTTCCAGGCCATAGGTGATCTCACCGGTTACCGGTTTGCACTCCAGGCCACCTACCTGTTGGAAGTAGGTGAATTGTGACACCTCCATACCATTAAGCCACACCTCCCATCCCAGACCCCAGGCACCCAGGGTGGGGGATTCCCAGTTGTCTTCAACAAAACGGATGTCATGCACCAGTGGGTCGATGCCCATCATCTTCAACGATCCCAGGTAGAGATCCTGGATCTCAAGAGGCGAAGGCTTGAGGGCGACCTGAAACTGATAGTAGTGCTGCAGGCGGTTGGGGTTTTCACCATAGCGTCCGTCGGTGGGACGGCGCGAAGGTTGCACATAGGCGGCATTCCATGGCTCTGGGCCGATGGAGCGCAAGAAGGTAGAGGGGTGGAAGGTGCCGGCACCGACCTCCATATCCAGTGGTTGCAAGATGACGCAACCCTGCTCTGCCCAGTATTGCTGTAGCGAGAGGATCAGGTCTTGAAAAGTAGATACATCACGTGACATGGAGTCTGCCTGTAGATTTATGTTGGATAGTGAACATATTAATGACCGCGAAGTATAACGTGATCAGGCAGGCAGGCGAAATCGTTGAGTATTATGACGGTGGCGGGACTTACCCCATGGTTTTGCTGACATCGGTAGACTTACATACCACGCGGCCCGTGTGCAGACATAGTTCTACATGGCGATATTTGGTATCCAGTACTTCCATGTGGTGCAGACGGAATTGGCTATGTGCCATCAGCTCTATGGTTTTCAATACATTCTTATTACCGATGTCTCGCATGCTCGGAGGGTCATCCACGGAGGTCATCTTGCCACCGCCATAGATCTGTACGATAAATTCGTTTGCATGGGTACGATGCTGCTTGATTTTAGAGAGAAAGGTATTGATGGCACCGTAGGCATATTTAGGGTTTAGATCTTTGGGATTGGTCCCAGGGAGAGTGATATGACACATGCCACCAATAAGCATGACGGGGTGCCAAAGGGTGACCGCAACACAGGAACCGAGCAGGGTTTTAACCCCTGGTTGATCCTTGCCGAAATAGAGCTCACCGGGCATGAGATAGAGAAAGTCTGCGGGGTTCAAAATTTTGCACCTGGTAAGAATGTGCTTATATTCTTACCTGATTTAATCTATATAGCCATAGAGATAGGTGTTAATTGCACTGTTTTCACAATCCAAAAGAAGACAGTAGAGGTAATAAACAAGAGGAATATGGTGGTAGATATTCTCTAAAGGTTTGTCATCTGTCAGCATAACCAAAATCCCCGACCCAGCCTTTGCCGTCGTGATCCAGAACAAACCATTTAGGCATCAAGCCGGGTTTGTCTTGCATGGGAAAGGGAATCAGTCCTGGCGTCTTTGATGATTCACCCACAACACACTGTTTGGTCATGACCGGACGAAAATATAGGTTCAGATTGGGGTGGCCGGATTGTATGGGTCGGGCATCTTTGTGATGCGAGGCAGGATAGGTGACCTGTTTGCGGATCAGGCAGCTGAAATAGAGTTCCATCTCAACGTCCAGTGGTGACACCAGGCTATCCAGTGCCTGTATGGCCTTATGTGTAATGGTGATCTCCATATCGATCTCCTAGCTTGATTATTATTGGTTCATATTGTTTAGAATTGATGGGATTTATACTATGGATGGCGTCACACTATGATGCGGTAGTATGGGTGTATCCGTTTGCGCAACCATACGACGAAATCACCTTATCCAGCGGTTTAATCCTCCCGGTAAAGGCATTCCTTTTTGCCATCTGAAAACCTGCTTCAATTGGTAAGAAAATGGCGAATATTATTCGATGCAGGACGGAGGAGAGATGGCTAAGCGGAATGCGCTGTGAAAGCAGAGTGACGCAGATCAGCAAATATTGCTGATAATGGATTTATCTTTCCGCAGGGTGTTGGGTAAAGGAGAAGGTCATGGGTCGAATCGTAATAGCCATAATATTGAGCACGGTCATTCTATCTGCTTGATCGATCCAGAGGTTATTGCTCGTACACCAGGACAATCGCGCCAATGTCCTATGAGTATCCTTGTGGCGACGTACAGGGTTGAGCAGTGATTTTCGTATGAGGTGGCTAAAATAGGCAGTTATAAAAGACGGTAACAATTCTGCGTAACGACCAGCGTCAAACTGAGTTAAAAACCCAGTCGCTCCTAATGGGTTTTTTTGGCAAAGGATCTTCGCCAAAGAGTCGATGGAACCGATGAATCCACCAATTTAAGGGCAATAAATAGGGTTAGCTAGTCTAAAAGGACTAGCTTGAATGTGTGATATACACAACCACATGGTGATACTATTATTCTCAATCGGAAAGGGAATATCTGCACCGGTACATATGATCGGTATAGCTGCCTCTTAATGCTGAGCACCCTTTTACATATACGATGCTTTAAATGCCTAACCTTTAATACGACATCTTGGATACGGATGATTCTAAACCGTCATCGTAATACTGTTTCATGGAGTGAACCGTTATGCTGCAAGCCCTCACCCGGATTAGAATTGTCCTCTTCCTTTCGTTTGCTTTTCTGTTAACCGCCTGTGGCGGCGGAGAACCGGATCCAGGTATACAGGTTAATGTCACCCTGACGGGTTGTGTGGCGAATATGGGGGTCGTCGTAGGGGGGCGGGTAAGCGTTTATAAGTTTGAGAATGGTGCGAGGGGTGCGGCGTTAGGAGAGGCCCTGTTATCTGATGTTAACGGTACATTCGATCTTACAGCCATTGCTCAAGAATATTCAGGCCCTGTCATGGTGGTTCTGGATGACCCGGATGGTAACACCCTGTATTTTAACGAGGCAGATGGTGCCTTTACGAACTTCCCCAAAGATGCAGAAGGGAATTCTGATGAACTACGCGCGGTTGCCGACTCACTGAACCAGGCAATCGCCGTTACCCCTCTGACTGAGGTAGCTACCCAGTTGGCCATGCATTTTGTGACCATTAATGGTCTGGGTGATGCAGATGCCATCAAACGTGCCAACAACGAGGTCAGCAATGCCCTGATTGGAGGCATCGATCCTATCAACACCCTGCCAGTGGATGTGCGTCAAGAGGTGGCCGGCTCCACCAACAATGCTGCGGTCTATGCCAATGTCCTTGCCGGTATCGCCTATGTGGCCAAGCGCAATGACATTACCCCGATTCAACAGGCGGATCGGTATGCTTCCAACCTGATTAATAATGATGCCGATTTTATGCAGGACGATTTGGGCGATCTGATCCTCGCTATCGCCAACTTCAACTCCTCCCCACCCGATAATGTCTACGTACCGGAGATCTCCACCGACATCGCCCCGGTAGCCTATGGACAAACCGTATTGATTGATGAAGACGAGATCACCGAGATCACCCTGCACGGAGGAGATCTGAACAGATTACCGGTGTTGTTTACCATAGAGGCCCAACCACAACATGGCCGCCTCACCGGTACACCCCCCAATCTGACCTATGAACCCAATGCCAATTATAACGGCCAGGACTCCTTCAGATTCCTGGTGAATAACGGTTTCCGCAACAGTGATGCGACACTGATCAATATCGTTATTAATACCGTATCCGATGCGCCGGTGGCGTCTGACAGCGTGATACTCACTGCAGAAAATGAGTCTGGTACAGGTACCCTGCGTGCCAGTGATCCGGACGAAGACGCGCTAACCTACTCCATCGTCGATAGCCCGGTACTGGGTAGTATCGTCTCTCTCGACCAGGAGACCGGTGAATTTGTCTATACACCCAATGTGAATACAACGGGTGGTGACAGCTTTACCTTTAAGGTCAACGATGGCACCACGGATTCCAATGTGGCAACCATGTCTGTCAACATACAGTCCGATGGTTCCAAGGACTCGGATGGTGACGGCCTGCTGGATGCCGAAGAGACATCTATGGGCACCAATCCCTTCTTGCCCGATACGGATGGCGACGGGTTTACTGATTATGAGGAGCTGGTGGAGTTTGCCTTTAATCCAGCGGTGAACAACTTTCGTTTTAATCCGCTGATTGCCGACACACCCAAGATCGAGCTGGAAATTTTATCCATGCCCGATTACTTACTGAACTTTAGTGATGCTACAAATCTTAATACGACTGCTTTTAGTGAAAGCCCGGTGACTCAAAGTGTCGCCAGTTCACAGGCCGTGGACATATCCCGAGCCTATGATCAGGGTGAGCCGGTGTATGTGACGTCTGAACTATTAGGTTTTACCTCAAGGGAAACCGCCATACCCACCAGCACCTATACGTATCAAAATACCATTAGTGGTGAACATGCGGCAGCCTATAGCACGGCCCGATTGGCTGACCATCAAATACTACATAATGATATCCAGGCAAAACTTCCAGAGACAGTTACCACCGGCCAAATGGATGTAGAGGTCAGGCTCATCAACTATGGCAACCAGGCCTATAAAATCAATTCGCTCTCACTGGATGCCGCGACGGTTTACGACGAAAGTATCAGTCAGGACGACAAGTCTATCGGTCAACTAAATAATTTCTTCACGGCATTCACTCTATCCCCTGGACAAAGCAGTTCTACACTCTCATACACAGCCACTGGCCTGGATGGTGACGTCGTTAAAGAGCTGATCCGTCAGGGCAAGGGTGTGACCCTGCGTCCCGGTATCTTCGATATCAGTGACCATACGGGAATTAGCTATAACTTCAGTGCCAAGAATATCGTCACCAACGATGTCATGGTTATGGTGGATTACAATGGCCATGGTGGGCGTCGAAATATCAAGGAGATGGTTGCCGTACGAGGTAACCCGGATCAGAACATTAACCTCATTGCTACACTGGAGTCGATCCTCAAACTGGAAGTGGTTCGAGAGGATGTACTGGCTAACGTTGTGGATCAGGATGGTGTCATTGTGGTTGATGACGCAGGAAATGCAGTCCAGGAAAATATTGGCCACCTGAAATCTGTGGATGGAATAAACGAACTGTATGAAGGTGGCACAATAAGTCAGTCCAACCTGCGTGGACATTGGGTACTGGTACATGGTCGACAATCCGGTGGTGAGGTGATTACCGATGTCTATGTATCGCCCCATGCTGAGGGGATTTGGCAGGCAAGAAGTCCGAACCTGATCGGTAATCTAATCTCCGCATCTGATCTGTCCAAGGTAACGTTGAATGGTGGTGAGGTTCTACATCTGGTTTACATGCTGGACGAAGACAACGACCAGCTGGCCAATGTGCGGGAATACTTCCGCCAAACACCGGTAGACATCGCCGATGCCGATGCCGATGGTGCCCTGGATGGTGAGGAGGTCAAGGGCTGGGATGTGGCCTATGTCGATGCCAATGCCACGACGATCACAAAGCACGTCACTTCAGAACCCACTGTCGCGGATACCGACGGTGATGGTGTCCTGGACGGTGTTGAGGCAAACCTGTCTCAGACCGATATACGCATGCGTCGTGATCCCAGAGTTGCGGATACCGATGGTGATCTCCTCTATGACGATCGGGATGATGTCGCAAATATTCCACTAACCGTTGCGCCGGATGTTCAGGCCAATGCCTACGACTTGATGTTGCCAACAGAAATAACTGCAGCAAGTCTAAATACAGGTGATCCCACAGACGTAGCTGTGAGCTATTCTTATCCGGTGGCCTTGGCAGATATTGGTGCGGATGCCGGCAACTATACACTGGATATATATAGGCAAGAAGTACTTAAAACTTTAGATATTGTAGAGCCTACGGAAGCCCAAGGACCCACCGGGGTTTCGGATGCTCTATTAACATCGGCTAGTGGTAACTGGGGACTTGTAGAAACATCTGCCGGCCTGCCGTTGATAACAAACTCTTTTACAGATATCACAGGGTTAAACAGTACGAACAAAGTAAAATATATCGCCTATGTGTGGACTAATGGTGCCTTTCACCGTGTGCCGCTGTCGGCAACAGCCAGCACAACTAAAGAGGTAATAAGCATACAGATGCAACCGGGCAGCTATTCCAAAAAGAATACCGTGTATGGTCCGAAGGGCAATGCATCCTACCCCTATGCCGCAGGGGACCCCATTCGTTTCTTCACCTACACCTATAGCGTGAATAACGTGTTCAGAAACGGTTCCTACTACTATGAGTACAAGGGATACAATTATGTTTACCTTAGTTGTGCGTATTCTTTATTTGGTGTCTGTATAACTGAAAATTGGGGTTATCGCCACGAGTACAAACGTTATAACTCAAGTCTGGGGGTTGTGAACTCGAATCTGCGATATACCAACAAGCTGTATGCAAGCTCGGTCTACAATAATTTCACCCACATCAGTCAGGTGGTGAACAGCCGTCGACACGGCGATGGCAATCTCGATGTAAGATGGTATCTCTATCTGGGCGGTAGCCTGTTGAATAGTCCCTATATAAACTATCGCATCGACAGTACCGAGCAGATATTGCCTAATTACTACAGTGATATTTCAGGTACTACCCAGTCCAGTAATACGGTGAATGGAACCACCTTAACAGCCACTGCGATGTCGGACATATTCACTAGAGCAAATGCGGGTATGGCGACCAAGACGGTGGCTGCGGTCAGCTCATGTCATATTCTGAATATGGATTTCTATGAGTACGATTCGAATTTCTACTACTCGGGTGGATACTACAGTTATGCTTACCCACAGGATCCGGCACTTTCGGATAATGTAAACGACACGGTTCGACTACAGATGTGTCGAAATGCAGGTGTAGATGCGGCGGGGGTTTGGGAGGTGAAATCCATGGATGGCAGCAAGACCTATGGCACGGTGAATCCGGATGATGGCGGAACGATCTCGGTTCCGGTGGAGGCCATTTGGGGTGCGCATAGCAACTACCCATATGACGATAAGGCTCCGGTACGGGCAGTGGTGAACACCACCTTGATTATCGATGTTGACCAGGTGCCTTAACACTATTTGATAGAGTCGCTATACAAGGCCCCGCCTCGGCGGGGCTTTTTCTTGCCCACAGCTTAATCAGAGTACGCTAGAATAGTGGTTCTCGTCATTTCACATCACAGCGGTTATTTTTCATGAGCAAGCAACGTAAGGCAGTCTCCCTGATTTCAGGTGGCCTCGATTCCATGTTGGCCACCAAAACCATCATGGAGCAGGGCATCCATGTGGAGGGCATCAACTTCTTCACCGGTTTCTGTGTCGAGGGGCATACCCACGCCATCCGCAAGAAGGACAAGGAGAAGCCCAAGCGCAACAATGCCCTCTGGGTGGCGGAGCAGTTGGGCATCAAACTGCACATCGTCGATGTCTCCGAGGAGTACAAGGATGTTGTGATCAACCCCTCGCACGGCTATGGCTCCAACCTGAACCCCTGTCTCGACTGTAAGGGATTTATGGTGAAAAAGGCCCATGAGTGGATCGAGGAGAACGGCTTTGATTTCATTATTACCGGTGAGGTGATCGGTCAGCGCCCCATGTCCCAGCGCAAGGACACCATGCCGGTGATAGCGCGCGAGTCCGGTGCCGGTGATCGCCTGCTGCGTCCCCTGTGTGGCAAGTTCCTCAACCAGACCCTGCCGGAACGTGAGGGCTGGATAGATCGCGACAAGTTACACGGATTTTCCGGACGTTCGCGCAAACCACAGTTTGAGCTGGCACGTAAGTTTGGTATCGAGGAGTGGGCCCAGCCTGCCGGTGGCTGTTGCTTCCTCACCGATGCGGCCTATTCGAAAAAGCTCGCGGATATGTGGCAGTCCCGTGGCGAGAAGACCTATGAACTGGATGACATCATGTTGCTGAAGGTGGGACGTCATATCCGTCCGCGCCCCAATTTTAAGCTCATCGTCGGTCGAGAGGAGGGTGAGAACAACTTTCTCCATGGCTACCGCAAGCAGTTCATCAGCATCAAGACCATCAGCCATGGTGGGCCGCTGGTTCTGCTCGACGGTGAGGAGATTTCAGACGATGACATCGCACTGGCGACGCGCATTGCTGCCCGTCACAGCCAGGGCAAGAATGCCGAATCCGTGGAGCTGGAGGTGCGTATGCTCGATGGTGTGACCCGCATGATGACGGTGGTGCCCATGAGTGTCGATGATATGCCAGAGGAGTGGACGCTGTGAGTACTTACCAACTGGATGCCCGCCGCCTGTTGTGTCCGATGCCGGTGATCCGCACCCAGGATAGGGTTAAGCAGTTGCAGCCAGGGGATATCCTGGAGGTGACCTGTACCGATCCTGGAGTGAAGAACGACATCCCTGCCTGGTGTCGGATCAATGGTCATCAGATACAGAAGATAGAAGAGCAGGATAATGAGATCACCCTGAGCGTATTGGTCGGTAAAGAGACCTAGCGGTGTATGCCTCTGTGTGACATGTGGAATTTAGCGATTATGCAGAGCCAGACACGATATAGTTCCGTAATAAACGTGATATCAATCAAAAATCATCCCTGATGCAAATCTAAACACTGAAGAAGCCCCTCCATTTTGACGATGTACGTAAATAGGAATGGATTTAGTCAGGGCCTGGCAGTGCGTAGATTTTGGATCATCCAGCTTTTCCTCGTTATTCATCTGTTGACACTGGTTGCATGCGGTGGCGGTTCTGCACCATCTGGAAATAGTGTCGCAGATACAGAGAGTGCTTCGTCTTCAATGGCCGTTACCATTCATGGTCGGGTCAGAAACAGGTCTGGTGTGGCGGACGTTCTGGTGAGCAGTGGTTCGCACAAAACCGTCAGTGACGGTGAAGGTTACTACGAGTTACGCGGTGTTGATGTAAACAACAAAGACCGCGTAATAGTAACGTTTAGTAAGGCCAACTTTGCGCTGAATCAAAAGGTGGTTCCCCTTAGTGAGGATATGAACAGCTATAGTGTCGATGCACATATATCCCCTTATGATTATGTCGGCAGCATAGATAGCAACAGTTCCCAGATACAACAGGTGTTCATCGCCGACCCTGCAGATCCAACCGCCCCAGCGCTTGTTGAAGTCAGTTTTCCTGTTGGCAGCATCCCTTCCACTGAGATCATCACCGTTAGTGTAAAGCGCGGAGATCCGAGCAGTGTCGAAGGGAAGGCGATCTTTCCCGGTCCTTACCTGGGTATCGCGACAGCACAAGCCAACCAGTCGCCAGAATTTATCGAAAGCGTGGTATTCACAGAGATAAGTCTGCAAGAGCTGCGCGGAAAGGAGATCAAGCAACTAAACAAACCGGCCACGGTGACCCTGCAGTTACCGTTATCTCTGCAGAGTTCATATGCCGTTGGGGAGACGATTCCCTGGTGGTCCTACGATGAAGAGCTGGGGATTTGGGTTCGCGAGGATGCTGATCCCGCCACTGAACCGTTGGACGATGCGGAGATCATTTCAAAGTCAGGTCTATTGTATGCACAGGCCCAGGCAACACACTTCAGCTGGTGGAATGTAGACAAGCCAATTAATGAACGTGCCTGTCTTTGTGCCGAGGTGGTGGATCAGGATGATGCGCCGCTGAAGAATATCGCTGTCGTGGCCAATGGCATTACCTACAATGCTGGTTCCACCCTGCACTACACTGCAAGTGATGGCCGAGCATGTATGACGGTCAAGCGTACTCAGGATACCACTAAACCCGCCAAGGTGGAGTTGCATGCCGAGTATGGTTCACTCAAATATCACTATAAGGTACTGGAACCGGAAGAGGGCATCGTGAATACCGCAACCGTGTATACCCCCACGGTTGTGGGCAGCACTATTGATGTTACGGAGGGTGAGTGTCAGAGTCTGAATAACAAGTTTAAGCTGTTTCTAGATAGTGAGATCTATGGCACGGTTAAGGATGAATTAGATCATCCCATTACCGGTTTTGAGTTCTCCAGCGATCTGGGTAAGACCATCACGACCGATGAGGAAGGGCGGTATTCGACAGAGGCACCAGGCGGTGCCCACGTCACGCTGTTCAAGCCAAGGGTATTTAGTCGAGCCATTGATGTCTCTTACACCGAACCGACAGAGGCAAATTTTGTTATTGAAAATCAGCCGCCCTGGGTGCAGTTGTTTAATGTCAGAGAGCACACCCCCAGCAACAACAATGAACAATGGCTATTAACGGTTCTGGCCAGTGATCCGGAAGGCGGCGAGCTGAGCTATCAGTGGCATAGCGATGTAGGCACCATAGCTGTGACCGGTGCAGAGGGTAGTACGGCAATATTCACCGCACCCAATAACCGTAGTGGCACGGCTACCATCACCCTGACGATTACCGATGCCAAAGGGGCAATCACTACGGTTAGTGAAGAGCTCAGTTGGGGAATGGCGCTGGAGGACAAAACCAACCTGAAGATCTACTTCCGCGACAATAAAGACAGTGAGCAGCCAATCGCAGGATTGATAGTGAACCTGCATGATGAAGACGGTTCTATAACACAGCGTTATGTGAGCAACAGCGAAGGGATTGTGGACGCCGGGGATATTGGTAAGGATAAGCTTACTTTTTCCGTTCTGGTACAGGATCGCCCATCTGTATTTGATCTGCACCCTTATAGCATCAGTAACTATATGCATACCTTTATGGATGTCGAAGTGGGAGATATTATCTTCTATCTGGATCACTACAATAGTGTTTTGTCTCCGTCGCCATCACATATGTTAGAGGCGCAGCCGAGTCTACTGGCAAATCTACATCTGTCTGCCGTCGATACATCCGCACGTTATGCATGGCGTGCAAATGCGAAGTCAAATAATAAACTAAGAACCACAGGTACAGGTACCGATATACAGAGTGTCTCGATACAGGATCTCGATCTGAACAGCGACGGAAATCTGGATCTGTTGAGCTATGTAACATCGGGAAATAATGATGATGTATTGGGCTATGATTTCGTACTGGATCAGGCGGTGGTGCCCAGTGAAAGTTACCCTTACGACCTTAGCTTAAGTCGTACGGCAAGCTCGGTTAACTGGAGCCGTAGTTTGGCCACATTGGATAATCAGGGTACCTATAACCTAAGGTTGTATGCGCAGCGTAAGGGTAAGTTATACAGCTATACCCCCTTCCAGCGTCCCAGCAGTTTATATAATCCACTGGCCGATACGGGTGACTTTACTATGTTGCCGGAATTTCCTGCAGATCGGTATCTGGTGGAGTTATATGGGTATGAGCCGAATAGTGACAACAGCTTTGTTGGTGGCTACCGCTACTATCCTTATCCTCCCCAAAGCGTAGAGCTGATCGAGCCAGAGCAGAAGATTAGTGCGGGAAAATTTAGCGACAGCAGTTTTAGCTGGTCCATATCGGGCAGCTCGGATCTGACTATCCTGAAGATGACACCACCAGGTTGTGGCCTAAGTAATTTTAATTGGTATGTGTGGATGGACGGTAACAGTAATAACTGGTCCCTAATCGAGCCACCAGATGAGGTGGCGGGCTGTATATCCAATGCCTCCATTCGCAATGCCATCGGTGGCTTTGATCATGTGAGTAGTTACATCGACAGATTTTACATCCAGCGTCAGGAATTGGATGTGGTAAGCAGTTATTCCGGCCTGTGGAGTTTGCTGGCCTCGGGTGTTGATCTTGAACAGATGGCCCTGCAGAGGAGCTATGTCAGACACAGCCTCTACACCCACGAGGATGTTCCTTAACCAATCAGCTGAGGCTTACACCCTTGTTCCAGGGCATAAGAATCAACACCCGAGCAATGATGCAGCGGTTGAACAGGGTGACCATTATGGTGCCCACCAACAGGGCATAGTAGAGGATCTGGCTCGGGTCATAGAGTGCCAGTACGGTAAAGGCGGTATACACCACACGCACCTGGCTAGGAAAGGAGAGCGTTCCGGTACGAATGGCAAAGTAGAGACTTTGCAGCACACTGATACCGATTAAAAGAGTAAATCCATCCTGGTACCAGCCGGTCAGGCCACTAATGATCGCCATCAGGCTAAGAGACCAAAACCACCAATCAAGACGTCGCACATCGATCTGCAGCTTCATTACATCACCTCATATTCACTATATATGGGTTACACTAGTGCCCCCGTTGTCAGATGGACATGACACGAGTCAATGAATATAGCTTTGGAAGTCGTTTATGGGATCAGCTCACCAGCACCATCATGAAATAGACGAGGTCGATACCCGCTCGTTACGGTATCGGGAGATCCGTAAGGTCACCTTGATCGGCTCAGTGGTAGATCTGGGCCTGGGTGTGGCGAAGATCGCCGCTGGCTGGTTATCTCATTCACAGGCCCTGGTGGCGGATGGTATCCACTCCTTGTCAGACCTATTGACCGATTTTATGGTCTTGTGGGCGGCCAAACATGCCCATGCCGAGGCAGATGAGGGGCACCCATATGGTCATGGCCGCATAGAGACAGTGGCCACAGTCGGTCTGGGTCTGGCGTTGATCGTGGTGGCAATAGGTATTGCCTACGATGCGGTGGATCGACTGTTTCACCCTGATGAGTTGCTCAACCCCGGTTATTGGGCTCTGGGCGTGGCAGCCATTTCCGTGGTGTTGAAAGAGTTGATCTACCATTACACCATGCACGCGGCGAAGAAGTACCGCTCCAACATGTTGCGGGCCAATGCCTGGCATAGCCGTACCGATGCCATCTCCTCGGTCGTGGTGGTCATTGGCGTAATCGGCACCATGGCAGGTCTTAGCTATCTGGATGCGGTAGCTGCGGTGGTGGTGGCGGTTATGATCGCCAAGATCGCCTTTGATCTCATATGGCACAGTATCCAGGAACTGATGGATGCCGGCCTGGAACAGGAGCGGGTAGTGGCGATCCGTGAGGCGATCATGCAGGTGGATGGTGTCGCAGAACTGCATGAACTACGTACTCGCCGTATCGGCCCGGATGCCCTGGTAGATGTACATGTGCTGGTGGAGTCGCGCTTGAGTATCTCCGAAGGTCACCACATTGCCGAAGCGGTGCGGCAAAGGGTGGTGCAGGAGATCGACGAGGTGAGCGATGTGATGGTGCATGTGGACCCTGAGGATGATGAGATCAGGGCCCCTTGTCATGCCTTACCCCTGCGCCATGAGTTTTTGGCTCGATTGGCGACGGCGTGGGCGGGAATTACCGAGGCCAGGTACATAGAACATGTGACACTGCACTATCTGGATGGCATGATAGAGGCCGATTTGATCCTGCCCCTGTCAGCGATGCACGATGACCTGAGCGTAATACAAAACAAGTTTCAGGCGATTACTGAAACGGTACAGGATCTACGTGCTATTACTGTACAGTTCCGATAGCGAGCGATAATAGTGCACGATAGAGTTCCTCGCACTTATTTGGTGCAATTCAGGGTAGGTCGTAGGGGCGCATTTACTCTAAGTGATTGTGTAGCAATACAAAAAATCACTGGCATGTTTCATGCACAGAAATACAGAATTCTTGGCTGGCTGGTGCGGGCTCCGCATCAACCAAGAACATTTATATAAATATTTGGAGTTTCCGCAAATGTCCGACAATGTCTTGAAAATGATCGAAGAAAACGGCGTTAAATTTGTCGATTTCCGTTTCACCGATACCCATGGTAAAGAACAGCATGTCTCTTATCCTGCTCATACCATCAATGCTGACACCTTCACCGATGGTGCCATGTTCGACGGTTCATCCATCTCCGGTTGGAAGGGTATCAACGAATCCGACATGATCCTGATGCCCGATGCAGACTCCGCAGTACTGGATCCCTTCAGTGATGAAGCCCAGCTGATCCTGCGCTGTGACATCATTGAGCCTTCAAGCATGCAGGGCTACGAGCGTGATCCACGCTCTGTCGGCAAGCGTGCAGAGGCCTATCTGAAATCTACCGGCATCGCGGATACCGCTTTCTTCGGTCCGGAGCCAGAATTCTTCATCTTTGACGACGTACGCTGGGGCGCAAGTATGAGCGGCTCCTTCGTCAAGATCGACTCTGAAGAAGCTGAATGGAACTCTGAGAAGGTCTACACCGATGGCAACATGGGTCACCGTCCTGGTATTAAGGGTGGTTACTTCCCGGTTCCACCTGTTGATTCCCTGCACGACATGCGCGCTGCCATGTGTCTGGCGATGGAAGAGATGGGCGTAGAGGTAGAGGTACATCACCACGAGGTGGCCACAGCTGGTCAGTGTGAGATCGGTACCAAGTTCAGCACCCTGGTAAAGCGCGCTGACCAGACCCAGATCCTCAAGTATTGTGTACATAACGTTGCCCATGCCTATGGCAAGACCGCGACCTTCATGCCTAAGCCCATCGTTGGTGATAACGGTTCCGGCATGCACGTGCATATGTCACTGGCCAAAGATGGCGTTAACCTGTTTGCCGGTAACGAATACGGCGGCCTGTCTGAAACTGCACTGTTCTACATCGGCGGTGTTATCAAGCATGCCAAGGCACTGAATGCCTTCACAAACCCATCTACCAACTCTTACAAGCGTCTGGTTCCTGGTTTCGAGGCCCCGGTTATGCTGGCCTACTCTGCCCGTAACCGCTCTGCCTCTATCCGTATCCCATACGTTTCCAACCCCAAGGGTCGCCGTGTGGAGGTACGTTTCCCTGACCCTACCGCCAACCCTTACCTGGCCTTTGCGGCCATGATGATGGCGGGCCTGGACGGTATCATGAACAAGATCCACCCTGGTGATGCCATGGATAAGGATCTGTATGACCTGCCTCCCGAAGAAGACAAGGCAATTCCAAAGGTTTGTCACAGCCTGGATATGGCTCTGGAAGAGCTGGATAAGGATCGTGCCTTCCTTACCGCTGGTGGTGTATTCACCGACGACATGATCAATGCCTACATTGATCTGAAGATGGAAGACGTTACCCGTATCCGCATGACGACTCACCCAATTGAGTTCGACATGTACTACAGCTGCTAATGGTTTAGCGTCTGTGGCCTAGACTAACGCCCCCTTTTGGGGGCGTTTTTCGTGGTGAAAGGAAAACGCCTGGTTTATGCTCAGAGACATGAAGCAACGTTTATTACTACTTACCCTGCTGCCCTTTCTCTTTGCTGCGGATGTGTATAAAACAGAAGCAGAGGATGGCACGGTAGAATACAGTGACCAACCACAGGAGCAGCCTGAAAAGCTGGATCTGCCCCCCATACTCGGTATAGAACCTCCCCCATCTAGCGCGACACAAAAGACCCTGCCAGGAAAACCCTCCGTACCAGCCGTTTCGAGTCAACACATCAGCATACAAAGCCCAAGGGATGATGAGGGCGTACGTAGCAATCAAGGTGAGTTGATGATCATCCTTCACCTTGCAGAGACACTGCAGCCAGGCAGGCAGCACATCGAACTGCAGTTGGATAATCGGCACCTGAAAGAGCACTTTCAAAAGACGCAGATAGTGTTACCAGACATCGAACGTGGCACCCATACCTTGCGGGCGTTGTTGGTGGATGAGCAGGGGCAGGTTTTGGCTCGCAGTTCTCCCGTACGTTTCCACTTGCTACGCCACTCCATCCTGTTTTCCCAGTAAATGCATCTATTTGGCATGCGCGCACCAAAATAGGGCACTCCCTGCCCGTTTAAAATACAATGACACCATCAGGGTCTATGTTTGAACAAAACTGCTCCTCTGTAGAGAAAGCTAATTATCTGATTTGTATGCAATAGTTATTCTTCACGGTGGATGTTTTGTCGATATATTCTTCCATCAGAAAAGTGGACTGGTAATTGCAAAGGCATAGTTATGGATGCACCTAAAACGATTTCTTTGGAAGTGATGAAACAGATTGTGGAGAACCTGAACAGCGTAATCATGCTGTTTGATGATTCCCTGCATCTGCAATACATCAATCCGGTCGGGGAAATGATGTATGGGCTTAGCGCACCACACATGATCGGTCGGGGGCTGTCGCGGGTTCTACCGCGTCTGGATTTGGTGCAGGCCCTGGGTGAGGCGCTGGACTCCGGCCACACCTTTACCGAACGTGAGAGTGAGATCGAACTGGGGCCAAAACATCTGGTAACCGTCGACCTTACGGCTATTCCCCTATTAGAGTCCAATCAATCGGCGGCTCTGCTGGTGGAGATGAGCCAGTTGGATCGACAGATACGCATCGCCCGGGAAGAGAACCTGTTGACCTTGAACCAGGCCACTCGCTCACTGGTGCGCAATATGGCCCACGAGATCAAAAACCCTCTGGGGGGTATTCGTGGCACCGCACAGCTGCTGGAGCGAGAGCTGGACAGCGAAGAGTTGAAGGAATTTACCGGCATCATCATCAGCGAGGCAGACCGTCTACAGAAGCTGGTGGATCGTATGCTTGGTCCCAATACCCTGCCACATAAGGAGATGGTGAATATCCACGAGGTGCTGGAGCGGGTAAAACAGGTGGCGGAGATGGACCTGGCAGAGGGTATCGCCATACGCCGGGACTACGACATCAGTCTGCCAGACCTGTTTGCAGACAAGGATCAACTGATTCAGTCCGTACTTAATCTGCTGAGAAATGCCGTACAGGCGCTGAAGGATGGCGGTGAGATTACCCTGCGCACACGGGCACAAAGACAATACACCATCGGTCATATTCGGCACCGTTTGGTGGCGGCGATAGAGATCATCGATAACGGCCCTGGCATCCCAGAATCTCTGCTGGAAAAGATCTTCTTCCCCATGGTGACAGGACGCTCCGAGGGCACAGGTCTGGGCCTGTCAATCGCCCAATCCCTGATCAATCAGCACGGCGGTTTGATCGAATGTAACAGTCAGCCGGGAAGGACGGTCTTTACCGTACTGCTTCCCTTTAGCCATGAAAATGGAGAATCAAATGGATAGTGGCATACGCGTTTGGGTCATTGATGATGATCGTTCCATCCGCTGGGTCCTGGATAAAGCCTTTAAAAAGGCTGGTATGGATGTCAGTAGTTTCGAAAATTCCGCAGGCATACTGGATCGTTTGGAGCACCATCAACCCGAGGTTCTGGTCAGTGATATCCGTATGCCGGGTATGGATGGTATCTCTCTACTGGGCAAGATCCAGCAACTCTATCCAGAGTTACCGGTGATCATTATGACCGCGCATTCTGATTTGGAGAGTGCCGTATCTGCCTATCAGGGCGGTGCCTTTGAGTACCTGCCGAAGCCTTTCGACATCGATGATGCCGTGGAGCTGGTGGAGCGGGCTGCGGCGACTGTGCGCAGCAACAATGGCTACAGTGAGCCTGTAGCAGAAGAAGATGTGCCCGAGATCATCGGCGAAGCACCATCCATGCAGGAGGTGTTTCGCGCCATTGGACGTCTGGCCAGTTCCAACATCACAGTATTGATTAATGGTGAATCCGGTACCGGTAAGGAGTTGGTGGCACACGCCCTGCATCGTCACAGTCCGCGGGCGAAAAATGCGTTTATTGCCCTTAACATGGCGGCGATACCTCGTGATCTGCTGGAATCGGAACTGTTTGGTCACGAGAAGGGTTCCTTTACCGGAGCCCAGACACTGCGCAAGGGGCGCTTTGAACAGGCCGATGGCGGCACCCTGTTTCTGGACGAGATCGGTGACATGCCCGCCGAACTGCAGACCCGCCTGTTGCGTGTCTTGGCGGAAGGTGAGTTCTATCGTGTAGGTGGTCATCAGCCGGTGAAGGTGGACGTGCGCATCATCGCCGCCACGCATCAGGAGCTGGAAAAACTGGTGTCCGAAGGCAAGTTCCGTGAGGATCTCTTCCATCGACTTAATGTGATTCGAATCCATATTCCGGCGTTGCGTGAACGCCGTGAAGACATCGCACTATTGATCAATTACTTCCTGCGTCTGGCAGCGAGTGAACTAGAGGTGGAGACAAAACGGGTAGACACGGATGCTATGCGTTACCTGAGCACCCTGAATTGGCCCGGTAATGTTCGGCAGTTGGAAAATACCTGTCGCTGGCTAACGGTGATGTCACCAGGCAAGGTGGTACGCATGGAAGACCTGCCGCCGGAGCTGAAGGAGAGCCAGGCTGGTGAGAGTACAAACGCAGACTGGGAGTCGGCGCTACGTCGCTGGGTGGATCATCATCTGTCCATGGGAGATTCAAATATTCTTGATAATGCTACCCCGCGATATGAACAGATCATGATCGAAGAGGCCCTGCGCTATACCGGTGGTCGGCGTCAGGATGCAGCAAAATTACTCGGCTGGGGGCGCAATACCCTGACCCGCAAGATTAAGGAATTGGGCATGGAGAGCAGCGCCGAGGTGTAAAGCTAGGCTTAGCTATTGTCGGCTTCCCAACAACTCACGCATGGCCTTGCCCAGGCGTTGGATGCCGATATCTATGGTCGCTTCATCCACGGTAGAGAAGCTCAGGCGCAGACTATTGTGCTGTTTACCGTCTGTATAGAACGGATCTCCCGGCACAAACACTACCTTGTCTTTTATGGCCAGCTTAAGCAGATCATTGGCGGCATAACCGTCGGGCAGTGTCACCCATAAAAACATCCCGCCATCCGGACGGGTATGCTGAATACCAGTAGGAAACTCCCGCTCTATCGCCGTTAACATGGCCTCACGCTGACGACCGTATAGCTCGATGATCCTGGCGATATGGGCATCCAGATCGTTATCACTCAGGTATTGGAACAACACCCGCTGGGAAAAATAATTGGTGTGCAGGTCAGAGGCCTGTTTGGCGATGACAAGCTTATCCAGGATCGCATCGGGGGCGACGATCCAGCCCAGGCGGAAGGAGGGCACAACGGTCTTGGAAAAGGAGCCGAGCATGACGGTACGCTCTGGCATCATGCGGAAAAAAGACTCGGTCCGTTCGCCTTCAAAACGGATATCGCCATAGGGATCATCCTCGATCAGCAGGGTATGGCTGTTTCGCAGGGCCTCAATCACCTGGTGACGACGCGCATTGGTATAGGAGACGCCGGAAGGATTCTGGAAGTTGGGTACCGTATACATCAGCTTGGCATTGGCGTTGGCCAGGGTATCCACAAGTTGATCGATGATGATACCGTCATCGTCCATCTCTACAGGGTGGAAGCGGGCACGATAGATGGATAGGGCCTGTATGGCACCGAGATAGCCTGGGGCCTCGATGATCACCTCATCACCCTCATTGAGCATGGTCTTGCCCAACAGATCCAACCCCTGTTGAGAACCATTGGTAATCAGGATATTGTCGGGACAAACCGTCAGCCCCATCTTCTCCTGATAGCGCCTGGAGATATATTCACGTAAAGGACGATACCCCTCGGTGGTGCTGTATTGCAGGATCTCATTACCCCCGGTCTCAAAGACCTTCTGCGTGGCATCCTTCAGGGCCTCTAGAGGAAACAGCTCCTTACTGGGCAGACCACCAGCAAAGGAGATGATGCTAGGATCCTCGGTGACCTTAAGGATTTCGCGTATAAAGGAGGGTGGCACATCGCAAATGCGATCAGAAAACAGCTCTTGCATGGTGATCAATGTATCTGTCGAGAGGAAACGACTAAGATAACTCAGCCCATAGCAGGAAGGAAAGTCCAAACAGATGTTTCATATCGTTCTTTATCAGCCAGAAATCCCACCGAATACCGGCAACATCATCCGCCTGTGTGCCAACACAGGGATGCAGTTACACCTAATCGAACCCCTGGGTTTTGAGATGGATGACAAACGTATGAAACGGGCCGGGCTCGATTATCACGAATATGCCCGGGTACAGATACATGCGGATCTACAAGGTTTTATCGACAAGGTAAAACCCAAACACATCTATGCTTGTTCCACCCGTGGTCAGCGCAATTACGCCGAAGCCGAATTTAAGCCTGATGATGCCCTGCTGTTCGGCCCCGAGACCCGAGGTCTGCCAAAGGCGGTTCTGGATGAGTTGGGTCCACAGCACGTATTACGTCTACCGATGAAGGAAGAGAGCCGTAGCCTGAATCTATCCAATGCGGTGGCGATCTTTGCCTACGAAGCGTGGCGTCAAAACGGTTTTCGTTAATAGACTAATATTCTTATAAACAATGGCTTAGGGTAAAACTCTTATAGCATGGTCAGCATTTCATCCACTTGTAGAAAATACCCCAAACAGGTGATGTAACAATTATCACTTTTAGATACATTAGGGGCGATAACAAAATTTGTGGGCAGAAGGAGTGCGAGCAATGATTAAAAAACTAGGCTTATTATCGATAATAGCGCTTATGCTAAACGCCTGTGGTGGGACGACACCTCCAGCAGATCCAGTTAGTAGTACAAATGTGACCTTAACAGGGGTGGTGTCTGCACCGACGGGCGTGGTGGCTGAACTACAGTCGGGCAATTATAAAACCATGTTGGCTGAAGCCCTGTTAGGGAAACGTCTTACGGCAATTACAACAGGCTGGAGTGCCGTTGCTGCCGGTGTAAGCATAAAATTGATTGAGGTTGATAGTGCAGGTGCCCAGGTTGGGGCTGCATTAGCAGAGACCACCACAGGTGCTAATGGTAGCTACACCCTAACCGTACCGGACGGCTTTGTTCCCGGGCCTAAGTATGTAGTTCGTGCGGGTTCCGGTACAACCATTATCGATGCACGTGTACCGAACACCGGTACCGTCGATATCGATCCAGCCACCGATGCAGCCAGTGACCTTGTTACCACCGTTGCGGGTAACCTTGGTGATATGACAGTTGAGGAGCTACAGGCAATATTAGAGCTGGTACAAGATGCCCTGGCTGATCTGGACACCGACCTGACGGCAACAACCATCTCTGATGATCTACAGCAACAAATCCTAAGTGATACCGAAAGTGCCAATGCCGTATATAGTACAGCGGCTGCCGGTCAGATCTGTGGAAACGTAAAGGATTCAACCGGTGCCAATCTTGCCAATATCAGGATAATTGTCCGTGATTATGCTGATGCAGTAACACGTGCAAAGACCAAGACAGATAGCAGTGGTAACTATTGTCTTAATGTTCCTGCCAGTGGCGATACAGACCCCGTTACCGAAGCAATCGTTAATGGGGAGTACATCCTTGGAGCGATAAACTTCACTTCTACCAGTATGGCTGCAAGTCAGTGGTGGACCAGCAACAGCAGTAGTGCAACGGATGGTAGTGGTGGTGCAAACATCCAGTCAGAGGCGCAAAAGGTTACCGTAACAGGTATCACAGGTGTGACGAAAGATTTCTACCTAGATGCCAATGGGGCTCGAATTGAAGGTGCCGTTGCTGCACATGACAGTGGCAGTACCGAAGGTGTTAAGGTAGATATCCGTGACTTTGATACCTTCCAAGGGTTGGCCGGCGCACGTGTAAAGGCCGATGGCACCTTTCGTATCAATGTTAAGGCGAGTGACTATATGATCTCCTTCCTTAACTCAACCAGCCAGCCATATGCGTCTGAGGTTTGGAAGGATACGGATCCAACCGGAGCTGGTACCAGCTTAGGAACACGGGACAGAAATAAGGCATCCAAAGAAACGGTAATAGCTGGTACTACATACAGTTATACGGCCGAATTAGAAGCAGGCAAGCTCTTGTCTGGCACGGTAACCGATAATGTAAGCAGCCAGGTGGTTCAGGGTACCCGGGTAGAGTTTGATAATGATACTGTTGGAAGGATCGCTACCAGGCGTACCAATGCACTGGGTCAATTCCGTCTCTGGGTACTCCCTAGGACAGGTTATATTGTTCGTACCTATGGTCATACGTTTTTTAACATAGATATGAGCTCTGCCAATGTGGATCTGAATCTCAACCATCCGTCTAGTTCGTTTACCGCGAAGATGGTTGCTGCGGATGGTGTGACCGGCGTAGCCAGGGCCGTGATGAAGTTCATCTATAATGATGGGGTCGGAGGTATCGGTGGTCGACTGGATCTACTACCCAGCAATGAGGATGGTACCTTTACCCTCAGAGCAGGTCGCTATGTTGATCACACACTATTATTAGCCGGTGATCCCGCTGCGGTTGGTTATGATGCGACAGATTTGACCACATATCCAAACACCTCATTCCATGTTGAGGCTCGTATGGATAGTAATCCGAACTATGGGTCGGGCATCTATACCAATCCAGATTTTGCCGCGGCAAATGCTGATAGTGCAGCCATTATCAAGTTTACTTCAGGAAATATCGACTTAACTTCTACCCCGGCCAAGGTTCCAACGATAACTAGCGCAGGAGGAAGTGGAGTCGGTTATCTAGTGGTACAGGCAAACGTTGGTGATAAGGTACATATTGGTTCAGGAGGAGGTTTGTCACTCGGTACTAAAACTAATCGTATGATTGGAGCGACCACACGTGGAGATGGTACCTTTAAGGTAAGCCTGCAAGGGGGAACCTATACGGTACGTGCAGGACCCGGAACTAGCGGTACTTGGTCAAATTGTCCTACCGTCACAATTTCTGATGGTCTGACTACTACTATTGATGCAAGTAGTGCAGGTGCCTGTACAGCGGGCACACCTCAGTAGTCGATAGCATAGCTTGTATAGAAAAAAGCCCCGCTCTAGCGGGGCTTTTTTTGACTTTAGAAAAAACCACCAAAATTAATCAGTAGCTTCCTTATTATTTTGTAACAAGTAATAGCTACTCTGTTTAAGACCTTTGGCCAGTTCAGACATGCGCTGATACTGTTCAGGGTATTGCGCGCTGACATTCAGCCCCGGTGTATCAGAGCGATAACGAAATAACTCATCCTTGCCGGTACGGTCATTGATGATGTAGTAGAACTCATCACTTATCAGCCCGTAGGTAGAGCCAAAGCTGCGCAAGATGGCATAGCTGCCGGCAAAGAATACGGTGATGGCAAGATACATAAATACCGGATAGATCTCATAAGTCATACCCAGGGAGGTTTCCATATCATCGAGGAAGGTTAATGCCACAGCGCCAAATCGTTCGTTCTGATAAGAATAAAAATTCAAATCGACCATTGAAATAACGGTATAGATGACGCCAGCAATAATTAGATATGCGCAAGGAAAAACATCACCCTGGCTATCAGCAAAGATGCCAGTATAAAAATAAACGAGTAAAGAATGAAACGGTTTTTTCTTGTATGTCTTGGAGTGGGTTATTACCTATGCTGCACCATGTGTCATGCTGAGGAATAAAGGCACTTATTCCAATTCTGATTTTAAGTCACGCCCCAGTAGTTCCATGACGGCTTCCTTTGCCGGGAGTCCTTGATGTAACACCCGATATACCTGCAGAGCAAGCGGCATATCAACACCTTGTTTTTGTGCCAGCTTATGTATCTCGTTGGCGGTTCTTATCCCTTCGACCACCTGATCGATCTCTATCAGAGCCTGTGCAGAATCCTTACCCTGACCCAGTGCGATACCATAGCGGCGGTTGCGTGACTGGTTATCGGTACAGGTCAGCACCAGATCACCCAGGCCTGCCAGGCCCATAAAGGTCTCCTGTTTGCCGCCCATGGCGACACCGAGACGCATCACCTCGATCAGCCCGCGCGTGATGATGGCGCTACGGGTGTTGGCACCGTAACCCAGGCCGTCGGCAATACCGGCAGCAATGGCGAGCACATTTTTCACCGCACCACCGATCTCTACACCGATGATGTCGTCGGAGGTATAGGCGCGAAAGTTGTGACCGTGCAGGCGGGTGGCCATGTCCATGGCGAAGAACTCATCATTGGAGGCAACGGTAACGGCAGTGGGCAGGCCCTGGGCAACCTCTTTGGCAAAGGTGGGTCCAGAGATGATGGCCACAGGTCGGTTGCCCAACTCCTCTTTGGCCACTTGATGTAATAGTTTTTGGCTGTCCTGTTCCAGACCCTTGGTGGCCCAGCTGATCCGGGTACCATTTTTCAAGTGAGGCATGATCGACTTCAGGGTCTCGCGAAAGGCGTGCGAGGGGACAACAATCAGTAAATCTTCCGCGTCTTTGATGCAGGCCAGATCACTGTCCAGCTGTAGGCTGTCGGGAAGTGAAATATCCGGCAGATAGCGTACATTTTCACGCGTCTGTTTCATCTCCTCGATCTCATCCGCGCGATGGCCCCACAACACGGTGTGGTTACCATTTCTCGCCAGCTGGATGGCCAGCGCGGTACCCCAGGAGCCGGCACCCAAGACACAGATTTTATGCTGTTTGTCGCTCATATGGGCTAGTGAGTCTCGGACTGTTCGGCTTGGCTCTGTGCATAGATGGCCTCGAAATTGACGGGTGCCAACAACAGTTGCGGGAAGCCGCCTTTGCTCACCAGTTCTGTGATCACCTCACGAACATAAGGAAACAGTGTGGTGGGACAGAAGACACCGAGTATGGGTGCCAGTTGTTCATCAGGGAAGCCTGAGATCTCAAAGATCCCCGCCTGATGAACCTCGGCCAGGAACGCGGTTTCGCCACCGGACTTGGCGGTTACCGTGATGGTCAGCACACACTCATAGAGATTGCCTTCAATGGGCTGGCCGTTGGTGGCAAGGTCGATGCTGACATCGGGCTGCCAATCCTTGGTAAAGATCTGTGGAGAATTGGGGGTCTCGAAGGAGACATCTTTCACGTAGATCTTTTGCAGGTTTACCTGTGGGGCCGGGGTCTGGTTTTCTTCGCTCATGTTCTGATTCCGGATGTAAATAGATGGTGGGTATTGTACCGGAAAGGTTTTGAAGAAGCAGGTTTTAGCCCTGTTGACGAACCCAGGCCAGCAGATTTTGCAGATCCATGGCGCCGGCCATGCGCGCCACCTCTTTACCCTTTTTGAACAGGGCCAGGGTGGGGATACTACGGATATTAAACTGTGCCGCCAGGGTCTGTTCGGCTTCGGTGTTGACCTTGACCACCCTATAGCGGGGTTCAAGTTGGCTGGCGGCCTGGGCAAATACCGGTGCCATCATCTTGCAGGGGCCGCACCAGGGGGCCCAGAAATCCACCAGTACCGGTAGATCACTACGACCGATGTGGGTGGCAAAGTTGCTGGCGTTGAGCTCCAGCGGCTGGGCGCTGAACAGGGGCTTTTGACAGCGGCCACATTGGCCACCGTCATTCAGCTTCTCGGCTGGGACGCGATTGACCCCATTACAGTGGGGGCAGACTACATGTAGGCCATTACTCATCTGCTAGAGTCCCAGTAGTGCGTCCAGTTCTTCGTCCATTTCCAGCTCGTACATGTCGTCGCAGCCACCGATGTGTTTGTCACCAATGAAGATCTGCGGCACGCTGGTAGCGTTACTTTTCATCTCCATCTCGATGCGTTTGTCGGGCTGTTTGTCCACGGCAATCTCGGTATAGCTAACCGCCTTCTTGTCCAACAACATCTTGGCGCGCACACAATAAGGACAGAATGCCGTGGTGTAGATGGTAACGTCTGGAGTACTCATGCTTTTTTCCGTTTCAGTGGCAGACTGGCGTGCTGCCAGGCCATGACACCGCCTTTAAGGTTATACAGATCCGTAAAGCCGTTTTTGCGCAGGATATTGATGGCATGGGCAGAGCGGTTACCGGAGCGGCAGGCCATAATAATCGGCTTGTTGGTATATTTTTCCAATTCGTTGAAACGATCCTTCAGTTGCGCCAGGGGGATGTGGATCGAGTCACGGATCATGCCGGAAGCGACCTCATTGGCTTCGCGCACATCCACGACGATGGCGTCATGATGGCTCATTTTCTCTACCGCTTGTTGAGCGTTCAGGTTGTTTGCTCCACCCTTTTGACTGCGTGCGAGAAAAAAGGACACAAGGGCCAGAGCCAGGAACAGGGTCCAGTTACGGCCTACGAATTCTAGATATTGTTGCATGATGTCTCCTGCAAGCGAATGATGACAATGGGTGCGTATGGCACGGGCACTGCCTGGAACATAAGCCGCTAATAATACAGCTGGGTGGCCAGGATGCAAAGACTATAAGAGCGATGAAGCGGGTGAGATTTCAGGCAAAGGTATCCGTTACGATCCTGTAAGAGGGTATCGCATGGGGGACAGACCGAGAAGATGTCGGAGCGGGGTTAATACACTAAAGGGTGCAAAAAACGTCGCGCATCATACTGATTAGCTGCAAGGTACGGTTGTCGCCGACACGGTAAAAGACGCGGTTAGCGTCCTTGCGAGCAGCGAGGATGCCTTTATCACGCAGTATCGCAAGATGCTGTGATATGTTGCTTTGTGAAGTCCCTACATTTTCGACGATATCCTGCACACTGATCTCCCGATCACCTAATGTGCAGAGAATCTTTAGCCGTAACGGGTGAGACATAGCCTTTAGTGATCGCGCCGCACGATCGATGTCCTCATCCCGTGTCATCAGGCCAAGGTTTTCCAGTTCCTTCATACCATCTACCCCAAGGTGTTATATCGTGCCTATGGCACTTGATTTTATGCGGTGATTTCCTCACCATTATTATTGTTGTAGCTACACTGTTATATAATTACTTTCTAATTAAAACAATATACAATTGATATAATTTTTTTGCGGGGCCTATCTTTTTAACTTATCGCCCGTGGGAGAGCCCCTGGATCAGCTTGTTTAGCGGAATATACGAATGCTAGACTGTGTCTAAAAGTTATCGCGACTAAGTGGTTATCAAAGAGAAATATGTCAAACACCCACAGACCTGTAGTATTGGTAATCCTCGATGGTTGGGGCTACCGTGAAGATCCCGAATATAATGCAATCGCCCAGGCCAACACCCCGGTCATGGATGGTCTTTGGCAAGATTACCCCCATACCCTGATTCGCGGCTCCGGTGCCGAGGTCGGCCTGCCTGCCGGTCAGATGGGCAATTCCGAGGTGGGACATCTAAATCTGGGTGCAGGTCGCGTGGTGTACCAGGAATTTACCCGCGTTAGCCGTGCCATTCAGACCGGCTCTTTTTTTAAGAACCAAACCCTTACTGACCCCGTGGACCAGGCTATCGCCAACGATAAAGCGGTGCATATCCTTGGCCTGCTCTCTCCTGGCGGTGTACACAGTCATGAGGAACAGATCCACGCCATGATCAAGTTGGCAGTGGATAGAGGTGCGAAAAA